>Ga0209212_1003794_pt1 | contig 19441 bp, 17 predicted proteins | sample RifGroC2_FD_183996 | JGI IMG/M metagenome (GOLD analysis project Ga0209212, IMG submission 183996) | Groundwater microbial communities from Rifle, Colorado, USA - Groundwater C2 (SPAdes) (version 2) | ecosystem: Environmental > Aquatic > Deep subsurface > Groundwater | place: Rifle, Colorado... | reverse complement strand
TGCTGAAACCTGGTCGGGGTGGAGAGATTCGAACTCCCGACATCCTGCTCCCAAAACAGGGTGCGAACTATAGCACATGACATTGAAGATAAGAAACTATTAGTTAAAAACGTACAATAAAATGACTACTTTTTGCACCGCTGGGAACCATGCCAGTCGTGGCATCTATTTTTATATTGTACGCATTGCCGTCAGAACATCAGCGGGGATTCCCTTCATCATCCCCACTAGAACGCCACAGGGATTTGATATTCCGACCCAGTGCGCGACAATTCTCGGTTTCACTCGCCTACTTTGGATCGTTCCAGTCCGGTGCTGGATCCTGCGCTGCCAATTTGAGAAGAAGCTCGCCTCCGTGCTCCTCATCAAATAGTTCCTGAATAAGGTGATAGGTTACGTTCACCGCGTCAATCATGAGCGCTTTCATTTCCACATCGTTGAATCGAGAGAGCTCGCTCCATGGTATCTCGCCGAATGGTGTGCGGACAACCACATCTGTGTAGTCTCCGCATTTTGAATCGGGAACTGTTCCAGCGTGAAGGTCTTCCAGAATGGAATTCCGAAAACACTTCAGAACGATATGTTTTGCCAGTCGCTGCTGCAACACGGGGTCGGCAATAAAAGCCTTGAGGGCCGCATCTGTATTTATCATTGGGCATTGTCCTCCGGCTAGTTTTTTTCGCTTCAGTGAACTTGTGTTATCTCAGGCAGCGGCACTCAACGCCGCTTCCCGTGCGCGCCGGATCAGTGCCGTCCATTCTGGATCGTTCCCGATATTCGCACCGTATACTTTTTCGTCGAAGGGGGCATCGCTTAACAACCACGCCAAAAACTCCCGCTTGCCGATTATGACTTTCCCACCCTCTTTGCCGCGTGAGTATCGGCCATCCCGTCCCGGATAGTTGATGATCTTATCGCCATCCTCGTTGAGTTGAGATTCATTCCAGTTGAACAGGATTTCGCCGATGTCACCACGACCCAGGCCTTTGACGATGGCGTTGAACGCTTTGCCAACAGCCACATTGCTCATAGATGACACCAACACAGAAACACCCATCACCCCACCGATCTCATACGTTTAGTGTTAATTTGACAATCTGCTTGATGCCGCTCTCTTTAATCCAGCGGTCGATCGAGTCTTGCGCTGCGTTCAGATAACCCATCAGCTCGTCCGGCATACCTTCATTTTCATCACGCCCGCCGAAGTGCTCTAATAAGGAATCCATAACATCTTCCTCACAGAAACCACCATAGCAGTTTGCGTCCACGTAATCGTGAAGGGCAGAAAACGATGGGCAATCAGCCGGCACTCGCCCGTTTTTAACGTCATCAATGATTTCCTGCTTCATAACCTCGATTGATTCATCTAGTGTTGGCGCTGTTGCGGTCATTTCGTTGCTCCTTTGTTCGTTGCGGGGAGTAGATGGGTATCGCTACTTATTTGGTATTTGACAAGCTTTTCTTCACTGAAGAATCTCCCGTATCAGCGTCCAGACCGTTTCCGGCATCGGACGAAACCCCTTGGAGTCGGTGGGGAGCAGCCAGTTATCGAGTGCGCGTTTACTGGCTCCGATACGGTCCGCGAATTTCTGTCTGGTCATGTTCATGCGCTGCATCGCATCGCGTAAAAAATCCTGCTGGGCTAGCTTGGCCATTTTGGCATCGACTCTGAAAAATACGTACTCAGTGAGTATTGTACTCGCTGAGTATTGGCATAGCAATTAAAAATACAGGGGAACAACATTACTTGGGACTGAAAAGCCGAGCTGAGGCGACGCAGGCGCATTCCAATACGAGATTCCACGCAAACGAGGTAGAATCCGCGAGCATGCCATATTTTTCATCTGATACTACCAATACCATTCAGCTACCTTTTCGAACACAATAATGGCTGGCAAAGAACCATATAAAGTAATCGACGTTTTCGCAGGTCCGGGGGGGCTTGGAGAGGGCTTTGCAGCCTTACATCAAGACTCGGGAAAGTCATCATTCCAGCTCGCTCTTTCCATCGAAAAAGACCCCGATGCCCACAGCACGCTGATGCTGCGTAGTTTTTATCGTCAGTTTGACCCCGAAAATATACCGAAAGAATATTGGTCTTATGCCAAGGGTAAGATCACCAAGACTGAGTTATTCGATTCATACCCACAGCAAACCCAAGCTGCCACAGCCGAGGCTCAGTGCATCGAGCTTGGCAAAAATCCGTATCAGGATGTTAAAAAACTCATCAGCCAGAGGCTGAATGGCAGTGAAAAATGGGTGCTGGTAGGCGGACCACCCTGCCAGGCTTATTCGCTGGTCGGACGCGCGCGAATGAAAAGCACCAATCCCGATTTCGAGGACGACGTGCGCCACTTCCTTTACAAGGAATATCTGCGAATCATCGCGGACCACCGCCCTCCCGTGTTCGTGATGGAGAACGTGAAGGGGATTCTTTCCGCACAGCATTCGGGCAAAAATATTATCGAGAGCATATTGAGCGATCTGCGGAAACCTTGCTTGGCCGTCAGCGGTCGCAAATCGGGCCTCGGCTACAAGCTATTTTCGCTGGTGGATAACAAGCTTCCCGAAGACTGCAAACCAGAAGATTTCCTTGTTAAAGCGGAACTGTATGGCATTCCGCAGGCCAGGCACCGTATGCTCATCCTTGGTGTTCGGGACGATATAAATATCACGCCCGGAATACTGCAAAAATCGGAAGCGACTTCCGTGGCGCAAGCGATAGGAGATCTTCCAAAAATACGCAGCAAAGTATCCAAGGAGCCCGACACGCTTGAACTCTGGCAGGAGATTCTTGGCTCGGTATCATCGGCGTCCTGGTATCGCGAAGGGCGGAAAAACAGTTTATCGGAAACCATCAAAAAAATCGGCAGTGCTTTGGTCGAGATGCAGAAGCAGGACCTGATGACCGGCGCTGAAACCATGACTTATACAGGTAGCCCCAAGATATTTTCGGAGTGGTATCGGCACGGTTGCGATGGGGTGGTAACCAACCATGCAGGCAGAGGGCACATGAGAAGCGACTTGCATCGCTACCTCTTCTCGTCCGCCTTTGCTGCTGTCAACGGGAGAACAGCACATCTTAGCGATTTTCCGAAAGCACTTCTTCCCGCACACGCCAACGTCCAGGAAGGCGTTAACAACAATCACTTTTCGGATCGTTTCAGGGCGCAGGTAGGCGGGAACCCCTCCACTACGATCACCTCCCACATTTCCAAAGACGGGCACTACTTCATTCATTACGACCCATCACAATGCCGCAGTCTGACGGTAAGAGAGGCCGCCAGACTGCAAACATTTCCCGACAGCTACAAATTTGAAGGTGGCAGAACGTCGCAGTATCATCAAGTTGGCAATGCCGTGCCCCCACTGCTATCGATGAAGGTTGCCGAGATAGTCCACGATATTCTGAAGCGAATGAAGGTCTAGCTTGGATACACTGTCCCCGGAAAAACGCAGCTGGAATATGTCCCGCATCCGGGGAAAGAATACGAAGCCAGAGCTGGCCGTCCGCTCGATGCTCCATCGCCTGGGATACAGATTCAGGATCGCGGATAAAACTCTTCCCGGAAAACCCGATATAGTTCTTCCCAGATACGGGGCGGTAATTTTCGTTCACGGCTGTTTCTGGCATCGGCATCCAGAGTGTAAATATGCCTATATGCCCAAATCCAAGATAGAGTTCTGGAGCAAGAAATTCGAGGCGAATGTGCTGCGTGACAAAAACAATCTATCCCTTCTCAAGAAGGCTGGATGGCTCCCCATCGTAGTCTGGGAGTGCGAGATCGAACGTAATGCGACCGCCACGCTGGACAAGGTATCCCGAGTTCTCAAGCGGCGGTTGAAAAAACTGGCCACCGCTTGAGAAGAAGCCGCATCAACGTATTTCGGGTATGTTTTCGGCAGGCTCCGAGTAGGTCGCACCTAGAACGGCATCCCGACATTCTGGCTTCTTGGCCCATTCGGAAACCATCCGACCTGCCGCAGTTCTGTGGAGGACGTCGTTCACTTCCCTTGCCCATATAGCGATCTGCGAGAGCAACTCCTCAGACACGCCCTGACGAATCCAAATGCGGTCGAGATCTATCTTATCCCCCAGCCTGTCGGCCAGAACAGATACGACGTAGGCGGCCACGTTAGCTTGGAATGCTTGGAACATGGGGCGCACGAGTTTCTGCGTATCTTTAAATATCTTGGTTTTTGCTATCATAGCCTTGTATTCCGCCACACCGGGCATCGGGACATCCACACCCTCTTCCCCCGAAAGCGATGCCATGAAGCGATCGAAGTTTTTCTGGGAGCCGAGGCTTACCACATCGGGTTTTCTATCCCAAGCATTGATGTATTTAGCCAGATCCGTCTTGGTGATTTTCCGGGACGGTGGGATGGCCTCCTTCAGAACCTTCAACTTGGCCGGAGTCGTTCCCTCGCGACTAAGAAGCGTGTTGTAGCTTCCAGCAGCCCGCTCGTAGAACCAGCGACCGATGCCGTCGGGGCAATAAACGGTAAGCGATAGTTTCTCGACCTCGACGTGGAACGGTTTGTTTGCGGAAAGATCGGACTGCCTGACAGCATTCTGGCTGTTGGCGAAACGTGATATGTCGGAGACCAACGCCTCCTCTCTGGCTGGATCCTGTTCGCGCATTACGATGATTTTCGCGGGCACCCTTACCCTGCTCAGATCCGTCTCGGGAAACTTCTTCTTGGCGAAATAAAGCGAGGCTGTGGTCTGCCCGCCGTTCACTATCTGCATGCCTTTCATCCAAGCGATGCCCATAGCTCCATCATCGGTTTTTTCGTAGCGAACTTCATCAGCCACGAGCACGATCCCATTGTTGTAGGCCATGAAGTGTCCTGGATTAGTGCGCAGGGTATTCTGTATCCCCGCATTCACACCCTTGCCCTTCACGCTCAGGAACGAGCGGACATTGGCCTCCAGCAGCCTGGAACCGAATTTCTCGTAGACGAACCGCAGTGCTTCACCAGGAATCGCAGTAAGGGCGTAATCGTATTCGTTGGGTGCGCCAGGAACGTATACACATGGCAAAGGGGAACCCGATACCTTGATAAAGTCGATAACCAGTTCATCGCGCGGCTTACCCTCGGACCAATGGCGGTACAGACGCTCGATGTCCATGACCTCAAGGCGAACCGATTTTCCGGCTATCTCTCTGGTTTTGAAACTCTTGGCTTTGGCGACTTTGTCGGTCAGGACGTAAACCCTTACCTGTTCGAGACCGTTGTATATCTCCTGAATGGTGAGCGCCAGCGAAAGCACCTCGTCCGATGGATCCAGTTTCGATGCCATCTTTCCTTCGGCGCAGAGGCTTAAGAAGCGTATGCACTGCTCGACTGCCATTTTGGTATCCGCATCGGGGACAGCGGTTAACTCGTCGACCCCCTCGTATAGGCTTACGAACAGATCCAACTGATCGGCCTCGTCCGACATCGCGTAACCGCTCAAACGCAGGACGGCATTGCCGACTTTCCCAGTGAAGTGGCAGACGACAGGCTCGAACGTCATCCCGATTTCCGCCATGTGCTGCATGACCACTTCGGAAAACACCATTTCCGCGAAGGGATTGCCATCGCTCATCTGTGCCCTGACTTCGGTCTGCGTTTCCAGCAAGAATTCGGATAAATCCATTTTTAAAGCACTCCCAGTTTCTTAAATACACTTTCAGGTACAAGGCTCTCCCCGAGAACCCTATCGAAATCTATCTCGTACTTTGCTCTTCTGATTCCCATCGGCACCGTTGCGTGGGTCAAGCGGGGAAATCCATCACCCACCTCTATGATCCTCAACCCCGCTAAGGAGAAACGACGCGGATACCTGTCGACGTGGGCATCAAAATATCCTGCGGCCAGAAGCCTGTCCGAAAATAGCTGTTCTGCCCCCGTGCCGCCAATAAAAAGTCGACGGACGCGGGCGATGAATTCTGGCAGGTTCTGCCCCGACTCGGTTTGGGAAAGTCGGACTCCAGCGATAAATAGTGGTTGGCGGATGGAATCATCCAACTGTTCGAGCGAGCCTATCTTGGCCGGAAACCCTCCGGTCGAAACAGTTGCCTTCACCTCTACAGCACCTGTGCCCACCTCGAAGTCCTGAATCCCGTCGAGCGGCCCCACCCAAGACTCCACCACCAGCGATGCCGGAATGCCAGCTTCGACCATGCATGCCAGAAACGAAAGCTCTCCTATCAGGCCGATTTCGGCCTCGGGCTCCAGCCCCTGAGAACCACGGCGCATAAACTCCTGCCAGGCTCGCACCCTACCGAGGAATATCGTCAGCAGCCGCTCATCACCCGAGTCCACCTCAATGTCCAACACCCCGACCACATCGCCAACCATCGCGACGAATAGCTCGACGCTGCCCGACTCACTTCTGGTCAATGCCAACCAGGTTTTTCCATCGCCGTGAGGATCCACCCGCTCGATGGTGAACCCTCGTCCCTCGGGCAACTTTTCCGCGACCGGAATCTTTGCGGATGGGAAATGCGCAAGCAGCGATTCCCCATTCCCAGGGAATCGCCTGGCGGCCATCAGATGACAGGAACCCGCGCGGGCGACTGGTATGCTTCGCCACCCATCCTCCGTAGATTTGCCTGCAAGTGATTCCCAAGCAAGAATAAATTCTTCAGTCGGCCGGGCCATACTCTTGCTCCCACAATAGGTGATCAACTTTGTATGCCACTTTCACATCGGAATTGCTGGAAGGAAAGCTGATGGCAAAGGCCATGATGGGCTCGCTCCAGACGCTCGATACGGACTCTCCAGCACCTTCTGGGGAAAGCGGGTACAGCAGCAGGACGCCGCGCTCGGGTGATGCATTGATGTCATCACGACCCAGCCCCCGCACGTCGCGTATCTTCTTCCCGCTCGGGCGTATCGGGCGTGTAAGCCGGTTGCGGGCAGGATCGGGTTTCCATTCCGACAATGTCCAGTCCAACGCCTTCTTCCAAGCGGGATAATCAAGGTCGATGGCTTCGTCGCCAGGCTCCGACAGGACTCCGATCGAGTAGCTGCCCTCCACTTTGGTGTCGGTTCGGGACGGCATCGCCACTTCCAGTCCGTTTGCGAAGACGTATGGTTTCGTCGCGTGCCCTTCCCCCAGCAAGGCAACGGTCCAGGAGGTCAGTTCTCCGGCTGCGACCATCCTGCCCACGAACTCGGCGATAACAGAGCTGTTCGCCCTGGATGCCTTGGGATGCGTCGAGTATGACGCAAGGAAATCGGTAATCAGGTTCGCCCCCACCCCGTTCCACAAAAATGAGCGTTTCCATTCGTCGGGGTTCCCGTTGCGAACCCTCGTCGGCCCTCGTTCGTCCGGATCCCCCATAGCTGCCATCAATCGATTCGTCGCATCCAGGTTGCGGCGCAGAATGGCCAGATCGCGAAACATGGCGACGGTCTGGACGAGATTTCCGCTATACGAGAGCAACAGGGTTTCCGCAGTGCGCATCTTGAGCGGAGAGGTGACCATCAGGATTGGATGGGACTGAACCTTGAGCCCGTAATCTTTCGGCGTTCCGCCACTTTCGACCATGGCATCGAACTCTTCACGGAGTTCCTCCGAAGCATCGGCGATGTGGCCAAACCACTCAACGAGCTCCGCAGTCGTGTAGAGACGACAGAGATCAATGTAGCCCGGTCGGTAGCCGAACCATCGCCCCATCTGCATCAGCGTGTCATACATCTTGGAGGTTCTGACGAAATAGCTGACGCATAATCCTTCCAGGGTGAGCCCGCGCGACAGCTTATCGCCACCGATGGCGATGATCTTCAATCCCTTTCCCTGGTGCTCGGCGTAGTCGAGCGCATCCTTGGCCGTGCCGTTAATCATCCTGACATCGATATCGGACAGAACGTCTGGCAGAACCGCAAGAATCTGCTCCCAGGTCGGAGTTAAGGGATGGTGCTCATCTTCGGGGAGGAGTGACGTAATTTCCGCGCAGGTAGGCAGGAAGTCGTTATCCCAAAGGTTATGAAGTTCGGCAAGTAAAGCCTCGTGGTCCACGCCCCTGGTTATCCGCTGCCTCATCCTTTTAACGATTTCTTCGACCTGCCGATACACCTCTTTCTGAACGAGATTCAACCGCGTGACGTGAATCAGCATCGAGGAGTGTTCCGAATTCTGCCCCCGACAGGTTCGGGCGGCACAAGCCAGAACGAAAGCTCTGATCGCCTCCCGCATTGAGGGAGGCACCGCGTCGAGTCCTTCGTGGAGAGGGATGTGTTCCTTGTTATGCTGCGGAGGCATCCATCCGCCCGAACCGTCACGGCTTACATGGTCAGAAATATCTCGCGTCAGGGGCAATCCGCCAATCCGTCCGTCGGGTGAATTCAAACCGAACACGCGGGCGGGTCCCACGTAGTTGGAAGGTGCCGCAAGATTGATGATGAATGATTGCGGAAAAAGGTCTGGCCCCTCCTCAGTCGTCTCGTTGCGGCGGTGAATGAAAATATTGGCGAAGGGTGTGGCCGTGTAGCCGACGTAGGCCGATTTCGCGAAGGAGTGCAGAATCTTGCGGATGCGGCTGTTTATGGCCTTCGGCTGGTGCTCGTCGTCAGGCGTGCCGTCGGGGTTGAACAACTGCTCGCCCGTATCGACAGATGCGTGGTCGGCTTCGTCGTCGATCAGAAGCAGTGGCAGGTTGGATACGAACCGGCGACCGCTCTCCGAGTCGGTAGCATCGGCAACGTGACTGCGTATCCATTTCAACAGCCGCTCCAAGACGGTCTTGTTCTTTTTCACGACGAACAGCCACGGTCTTTGCTCGGGAGAGATAGCGAGATGCTTGGCAACCTTGGTGGTGAAATCGCCCTTGTCGGCTCTAGTCGTTGCACAGTTCGGCTGGATTTTCGAGTCAGTGTCTATCTCGCCCACACCTACGGGTTTGCCGAATTCACCGGCAAAGGAAGTCTCGTAGCCGAGAAAGCTTTCCTCCAGACGGATCTGGGTTTGGGAGCGCAGGTTGTTATGAAGACCGGCCAACACGATGATGATCTTGTAACCCGCATCGGCAGCCTTACACACGAGCCCAGAATAGTTGCCAGTCTTGCCTGACTGAACGTGTCCGACCACCAGCCCCCGCCGATCCCAAGCCCCTTTGCGGTTCGGGTCTTCGAGCAAAGCCAATATCTTATCGGTGGATTTGTCCAATGCATCGACCGCCGTGGTGGACATCTTCCTTTCCAGATAACCCTGATACCGCTGCCAATAGCGCCAATCCTTCTTCCGAGACGATACGAGCCAGGGTTCATGCCCCTCCTCATCATGCAGCGTCGAATCCTGTCCTATCCAGAGGCTGAACCTGCGGATCAGTTCACTGATGGCGGCCTGCCTGTCGAACTCGACCGATTCCGAACCGGCCACGAGTCCCATCGCCAGATCCACCTTTTCAGCGATGAGTGCAGGTGTGATTTTCGACTTGTCCTTTTCCCCGTGCAGAATGGTCTGGGCGATGCTAACGACATTCAAAAAGATTTTTTGGGTTTCGGACATCTGGTTTCCTTTGTTCTATTGCCCGGCTGTAGCAGATTCATCGTCTGGGAGGCTGGCGACGAGTCCCGGATAGTTCTGGAATGGCTCGGTGACGGCAAGCATTTTTTTAGCGTTGGCGGAAGACATCCCCCGTCGTCCAATCATATCCGCATAGATTGTGTTCAACACCGCAACAACCTTCTCGGGAGGTTCTCCGGAAAAACTCGTCATAGGAGTTTCCTTGTTTTCAACGGTATCCAGCCATATCCTCTGAACCGGAACGGTCTCTTCGACCACGCGCAGCATGGCCTTCACCATAGGAAGCAGCTCTCCTGCACCGTCGAGCACGGCAGATACGACGGGATGCTTTTCATCGATTTTGTATCTCACCCCGGTTCTTGAACGTTCTAAACGCCAAGCCTGTTCTACGGAGCCTCCGCCAGGCACGGGAGTCGGACTTCCACGGTAGGCAAAAACCTTTCTGGCACGTTCGCGAGTATCCTCGGCCAGCCTCGTTAGCCAAAGACGTATAGAGACGGGAGGCCTGGCCGTAGATTTGCGGATATCGATCTTCCACTCGGCATCCGCCGTGTTCGGAATGTCGAGACGGATGCGCGCCAGACGGTAGGATTCCTCTCGATTCCACGCCCGTCCTTGCCCCAAACCCAGCCAGCCACCGGCCACCAGAAGGCGCTCGTTGCGGTAGATGTAGATGCCCTGCTGGGCAGTCCAACCTTCGGGGCCGCCACCGGCATCGAATTCGGATGGTGAAAGCTTGTCGCGGTGGGGCAATACGTGGCATTCGACCTCGACGATACCCGACTCCGTAGTAGTTCTGGCGATGGGGGAATCCCACGTTTTCGCAGCATGTCCCGTCATGAAAGGATCCCAAGGCATAACCCGATTTCCATTCAGCAGAATCTTCAATCGCGCATTAGGGCCCTGAATGAGCCGGTGGAACACCATAGCGAAATGCAACTCAACGCGGTCTATCAGATCGTTGAAGTCGTTGGCAACGTAGCCGTTAGTTACTATCCGGTCCATAGTCTCCCAGAGAACTAGAGTGCCCGACATAATCTGTGAGATGGGAGCCAGTAATGTTTCGGATCCGGGAGACGGGCCTTCGAACAGGAGCCATCCACCGTCGGGGGATGCTGCCAACGCATCCAGATCCCATCGCAGGCAGGACGTTGCACCGTTTTTAACGGATGCCACCGTCAGTCTGCGGCATTGAGAGAAGGAGGCTGTTTTCAGCCCCATCCCGAACCGCCCTAGATCCGTCCTGTCACGCTTTTCCAGAGGGCTTCTGTCTCCCAGCCGCATAGCACTTTCCAGTTCGGCATCATCCATCCCACGACCGTTGTCGAGCACCGCAACCGAGCTTGATGTGCCGCTCCAAGTAAAATCGATCTCGACCTCAGTGGCTCCTGCCGAGATGCTGTTATCGACGATGTCGGCCAGAGCTGCTGCGGTCGTATAGCCCAGCCCCCTCAATGCTTCCAGCATCGCCCCGGCACGGGGAGGGGCATTCCGGAAATTCTCGATCTGATTCATTGGCGGCATTCCAGCGACTCGTCGGCTTCCGCCGTTAACTGGCCATCAGACTTCTTCGAGCGACAAGATTTCTTGGCTTCTTCCTTCAAAAAGCTTTCCAGCTGTTCCGAACGGGATGGGTGTCTCAGCTTGTTCAATGCCTTGGCTTCGATCTGGCGGATACGCTCACGCGTGACGTTGTACTGCTGTCCAACCTCCTCCAGCGTATGATCGATGTCCGTATCGATTCCGAATCGCATGCGCAACACTTCTGCTTCTCGCGGCTCTATCGAATCGAGAGCCAACTTCACGATGGCAACCAAGCTATCCTGCGCCAGAGCATCGAACTGTGTCATAAGGTTCTCATCTTCGATGGTGTCTATCAGGAACGAGCCATCCTCATCCCCAACCAGTGTCTCCAATGATATTGGCTCTTTGGCGATATTCAATATCTTGAGGATTCTTTCCTCGGGCATCTCCATCTCCACCGCAAGCATTGCCGCATCGGGTTCCGAACCGCTCCTCTGGAGGGTCTGCCGTGAAATACGTTCCATCTTGTTGATGGTCTCCACCATATGTACGGGGAGACGGATGGTGCGTGCCCGGTCGGCTATGGAGCGGGTGATAGCCTGACGTACCCACCAAGTGGCGTAGGTCGAGAATTTGTAACCACGACGATATTCGAATTTGTCCACGGCTTTCATCAGCCCGATATTACCTTCCTGGATAAGATCAAGGAATGGCAGGCCCTGATTGTTGTATTTCATGGCGATGGAAGTCACCAGGCGCAGATTGGCTTCGGTCATATCGTGTTTGGCCTTTAGAACTTTTGCTTCACCGTCCGACAACTGCCCGTCGATCTCTTCAAGAACCTTTATGGGTATTCCGATGCGCCGTTGCAGATCGATCATTTTCCTATGCTGTTCGAGGATGGCATTCTGAAAAAAAGCCAACGATTCACTGTGTGGCTTGTTCGCAGTAATCTCCTGCCGCATCCAGTCAAGATTTTCATCGTTCCGCGAAACGACCTTGAGGAAATCCGCCCTCGGCATATTCGCCTTGGCAACGCATAACTCCATCATATCGCGCTCATGTTCACGAGCCTCTTCCGCCAAATTTTGAATGGTACCGCACAGAGCGTGAACTTGCTTAGTGGTGAAGCGAAACAGAATCAACTCGTCGGAAATCTGTTCTTGCAGTGAGGCGTATTGCTGGCTGTGGTAGCCGAAATCCCCATAAGCAGTACCCATCCTGGTGAACAGGTCGGAGATGATCGCAAAATGCTTCAGCGCATCTACTTTAAGCTTGGCGAGATATGCCTCGGCGAGTGCCGCGCCATCTTCGTCATCATCTTCGGCCACAACCTCATCGAGGATGGGTTCCAGGTTTTCTGATTCGGCATCGATGAACCCGTCGATCACCTCGTCTATGTTCAACTCATCACGGGCAACTTTCTCGGCCAAAGTCAGTATTTCTGCGATGAGCACCGGGCAAGCGGACATGGCATGAACCATGTGTTTTAGCCCATCCTCGATGCGTTTGGCGATCACAATCTCGCCCTCCCGCGTAAGCAGTTTTACTTTCCCGATGTTTCGCTGGTAGAACCTGAGAGGCTCGTTCCTGCCCGACGAAATATCGTCCAGAAATGCGAGTGCATCGGATAGATCGGACTCCTCTCCGGCACTGACATTCTGGGAAAGGTGAGGTGCCTCCATCTCCAGCCTCTCATCCGTTTCAGCACCCAGATCGTGAAGAACCAGATTTAGCAGGTCTTCCACATCATCGTTTGGCGAACCGTCCGCACCATCACAAAGAGCCTGAACTGTTAATTCGGGCACACTGCCTTCCCTGAGCGCTCTCAAAAAGAGATTACGCAGGCCGATGCGACCTTCCTCATCGTCGGCTTGAAGCAATGGCACGGCAAACTCTGGAAGGAACAGATCGAAATCCTCCCAGCCCTCTGCCGTATCAATCGGTTTATGTTGGGTGATAACATGGTGGAGTATTGTTGCCGCCTCAGCCAGGGTTTCGTCACCTTTGGGAGGTGGGCCATCCTCCTCCATAACCCAGGCAGAAAGGTCAAGGCAGCTTTCTGCCTCGTCGGAATATTTCAACGTCATATCCACTCGACTGGATATCTCGATTTTCTCCAGACATCCGCCATCGTTCCCTGTTGCGATGTTTTGAAAAGAAGGGTTTCCCGTTCTATCACCCAGGCCGACGTCAGGTTCTTCCATAGATGATTCCCGAGCAGCATCCTGTGGTTCGATGGTGTCAATGATCGGGATAGGCGTTGCCAACGTGTCTACTCGACTTGGATGAGTATAGTAATCTTCGACAACAGATTCATTCGTGGCTAGCTGTTTCGCTTGCCTAGCAGTGGCATCTTCGATAATAACGGCAGCAGCATCGGAGGCTCCAGTCGCATGGGCAATGGCAAGAGCATTTCGACCAGAAGGGTCCGCCAAATCAGGGTTGACGCCAGACGCCAATAGAAGACGGCAGATATTGGCCTTATTACGACTTGCTGCCAACATAAGTGGGGTCAAGCCGCCACCGTCGCGGGCATCCAGATCATCGCCACGACGGATATGCAGTCGGACCGCTGTTTCCACACCGGCGACAACAGCCATTTTTAGAAGTAAGTTCAGAGGTGGGGTTGGCATAATCACTGGGCCTCGATCACTTCGATCAAGCAGACATGCCAACTTCTTTTTCCACCGCGTAATGGATGCCGTAACCAGCGACAAGGCCCCAGCCTTGCGCGAGATGCTGACCGTCTGTGACGATGCTGGGAAAATATTCGTTGGCTGATTGCATGGGGCGTGAGATTAGCACAGCTCACGATAATGTTGGATACGAACGTCTTACTACTGATTCTGGCATTGAGCTTCAACGAATTTCTGAATAGCTTTTTCTCATAGGAATAACGAACGATTTACATCGTCGTAGGCCAACGCAATACTCGTTCTGCCAACGTGATTATGACTGTTGAGGCTTTGTAGCAATCTTTGTCGACGAGTCGAACGAGTATTTCTGGCAGGCTGACCGATGCACTGGGCAATAGAGCACATATCTTTCGAGACAATTCTGATGCCTTTTTTTGCGACAACTCACCTTCCGACATAAATAGCGCACCTATACCCATACCCAGCTCAACGAAGTCCGCATCGGTTATGCCTTCAGAAGGGAGTCATGCTGATCGAATGGCATGTAATACCCGATCATGTACACATGGTGCTGAGCATCCCGCCGAAGTATAGTGTGGCGATGATGTTAGGCTATTTGAAAGGGAAGTCGGCGATCCAGATTCACCGGGAAGCGTTGAACGTAAAGCAGGGATTTACGGGAAAGCATTTCTGGTCGATAGGATACTGCGTAAGCACTGTCGGGTTAGATGAGCAAATGATCCGCGCTTGTGTCAGAAATCAAGAAGAGCAGGATCGCCAAGAAGACCTGTTTAACTAAAACTAATAGCCCCTTTCAGGGTCTTACTTCAAGCCACCCGCTATGCGGGTGATTGTTGACTACGAATAGCATTCTCACGAAAGCTCAAATCTGGCCAAACCCAACACATCAGTCGCTGCACACAACCGGTGGTCGAGACTGGCGATTCGGGCGCCCAAGCGGCGAGCGACCGCCAGATGCAGCGCGTCCCCTGCCCGCAGGGCGGCGGGCGATTCGATGAGCACCGCTGCGGTACGAAAATCCGCCGGATCAATTTCTACCGTGACAAGGTGCATGGATGCAAACCGCTGAAAATTGGCGATTGACTGCTGGCGGGTATCGGCATCAATGGCACCCGTCCGCTGTTTGATGCCGCCGATGCTGGCCATCTCGGTTAAAGTCCAGGCCGAAATCATCAGCTTCGCTTTACGCTGGCTTTCGAGTCGAGCCACAAGATCGGCCGCGCCGGGTTCTCGAAAAAAGATCGCGCCCAGCACCGAAGTGTCGAGGTAAATCACAGCAGATCCTGTTCGCGCATTTCGGCAACGGTCAGACCCGATGTCGGCGGTGCGGACACCCAATTACGCAAGTCAGACCAGTCGAAGCCACCTGATCGCGGCTCGGAAACGAGACGCGCCACTGGCTTTCCCCGGCGGGTGATGACAACGCCTTGGCCTGCTTCAACTTCGGCGAGCAACGCGGATAGATGCGACTTGGCATCAGCTACTGTGGCAGTTTTCATCGTTCAGGCACCTCGAAATGGTCAATTCAGGTGCTATTTTTTATCAAGTTGGTCATTTTGTAAAGAAATATCGTGCCTAATGACCATTTATTACACCCACTCTTGCCCTTACTCAAGGGTAAGAGTGGGCGGTAACGAAGGCAAGCAGCGTGTCAAATAAGAACCCAGACAGAAAGAGTGCCAAGTTGAACAGCATCAGACTGACTGCCTGATTGCGGCCTGCTGCACCGTCTGAATTATTTACTTCAGCATCCTCAAACATTCCATCAATGACCAGCCATACATCCCGAACGCCAACAGATAAAGGCGAGCACCTCCAGTCAAATCCTTTTCTGCAAATTACTCACCCACAACCAGATTGCCATCCCAACCAGAGCGATGGCGGCAGGCGCCACTATCGACGGAACGGCGACCGGCACGACAATCCAGAATGCGACACCAAACATTACCGTCATGCCAACCAATACGCCGAATCTGTGCCGTATCGGGCTTTGTGCAGAAAACCGGTGCGTGCGGATCATGCGCGTCGAATATCCGTCGGCTGCGATTGCCATGGTCAGCGGCATGAGGATGAACCAGAACAGCAACAGCAGATTCGCACGGTAAACAATGAGAGCGCCCCATAACCACGTGGCCATAATCCTGTCTTGCAGCCACCCTTTCATGGCGTCAGGCGTGGTCGTCGTTCCCTTTATTGCTGTTGATACATCCTTGATCTGATCGGCGCTTACTGAAAGCGTTTTGGAAAACACCCACATATCGGCTTGGTCGCCGGATAGCTGCGTGACGAATGATCGTTCCGCGCTTATCGTTGCCAGCAGGTATTTTGGGCTGATAGTCATCCAGATGCCGATTGCTGTGACAAAGACAATGACCGTCCAGAACGATGTCCAGCTACCCCGCTCTTTTTGTCCTTTCGCCATCGCAACCTCTCAAGCCGTAAAAATATAGCCCGCAAAACCGCCAGCATGATTGCCGGCAACATGGGTGAAGATACTCATCTTAAAATCGGAATCCGCCCCTTGATCGTCCTGCCGCCAGACAGTCGTGCCAGGTAGTGCAGCGGCGGCAGGTTGCCCAGCATGGCGGCAGGGAACATCTCCGCCTCTTCCGCCAGCATTTGTTCCTGATACGACGCCTGGTATTCGTCCTGGATTTTTGCATCCACACCATGGCCGTACCGCAACATCAGGGATTGCACCTTGATTTTTGGCATGCTGTCCGCGATGTATTGCTGGGTTTCTGCATCGAGAATGCGCAGGATGATTTTGTTGTTGGTGTTCGCCAACACCTGACGGGCCTTGTTTTCATCACCAAGACGCGCTGCAAAGTCGGCAAATGTCTGCGTGCAGATAGTGACGCGGAAATTCGCCGCACCCCCTTTGTTCATCAGCTGGATCGTCGGCTGATTGATGACCTCAGCCGCCTCGTCGATGAAGATGTTGATCGGTGTCATGTCGATGCCGTAGTTGTATCTGTCGCCGGCCACGGCTGTCAGGTCGGCCAGCATGATCGATCCGATGGCGCTGCCTACCGTTCCGTCCGCCAGGCTGTCGAGACCAAGGTAAAGCACCTGGTGACGGCTAATGATCTTTGCCATGTCGGTTGTTTCTTTTGACCGCAAGCTCGAAACTTCGCTGCGCTCGCTTTCATTCGCTATGTCCACTCTGGGTGATAGCAGGTCGGTTAGCGGTTCGGCCGTGAGCATGGAAAGGATCGGGATCAGCGACGCAACCATTTTCTGAAAGTGTTCGCGGTTGTGTTCAAAGGTGGAGATCAGGCCGTCCAGATCGGTCGATTGCGCTTCGTGAATGGCCACTTGTTTGTAGAAGTCGATGTAAGCTTCCAGCACGCGGTCTTTGTGCCTTTTTACAAAGCTGCTTGAGCGCGCTTCCCAGTCCGGCACGTTGTCGTTGAAATGGATGCGCAGCGTGTTCAGCAGCAGATTGTCCGCGCCGCCTTCGATGTAGCGTTTCATGTGAACCAGATTGGGGCTCACACCGGTTGCCACCAAACCGTTCACAATGTCGTTCAGCACCTTCCAGCCAAACGCCGCAAACGGGTCGGCTCCTGTTTCCGAGGGAATCAGCGCGGCAACCCGGCTGGCGAGTTCGGTTCGACGATTCCAGTTGCGCATCGGGTCGATGGGCGTGGACTTCTCCGGATGTGCAGGGTGGAAGTACACAAAACGCTCCGGCTGCCCCATCGCCTCGCAAATGCGCCTGGCATTTTCCGCCAGGGCGTGATCGCCTTTCGGGTCGATGATGATGACGGCCTCGCCGCGGATGATTGCCTGCCCGATCAGCAGCTCCATCATTCTGGTTTTGCCAACCCGCGTTGTGCCAACCAGAAGGGTATGCCCTACCAGGCTGGAAATCTCTATGTATTTGTCGGTTTCCTCATCCAGTCCGTGTATCCAGTACGATCCGTCCAGGTATTTGTCATCCATGTTTCTGCCGAGTGTTTCCATAACGCCTTGATTGACGAGCGCGTGCAGCTTCTGCGCTTCTGCATCGGTCCAGTCAAAGCCTTTCCCCATCCATACGGAAGATCGTTTTCTGGCGACTTCGGTTTTCTTGATCAGGTCGGGGATGGAGATGAATTCCTTGACGTAATTGTCGAGACGCGACACTTCCACATGCCGCTTCCATGCCGCGGCGCCACGATAGACAGCCATGCCGGTACAGGCCAGCGCGGCAATTGCGCTGAATTTTGTGGGGATGGGTACGGGCATGTATTTGGCGATGGCCAGTGTGGTAACAGCAGCAGCCATCCATGTCGCGGCCATTTTTACTTCGTAGTTCGGCCGCCACGGCGATTCCCATTCGTAGAATGACTTCATGACGATTATTCCTTTGCCACACCCCGCGTGATGTGGTTTAGCTGGCCGATTGCTTTGCCGATGAATGTCGCTTCTCTTCTGATCGACGACATTTCGGTTTCAATTTCTTCCACGATGGCAGCCTCCCAGGATTGTGCATTTTTGAGCAGCTTCCCCATGCTGTAGATGTATTTATCTTTTGGCTTACCGAGGTAGGTATATTTGGGGCGTCGTGTTTTCGCCGACCTGGAACCGTACCAGCGCACCTCGTACCATTCGATCCCGAGCGAGTTCTGGTGTATTCGCGCCCTGACCTGCAGGATGCTTTTTTCTTCCCATGTCTTGTTTGGATTAGTTGCGTCCACCAGGTCGGCATGTCGTTTTCCCAGAGACTGTGCCGTTTTCACGAGGAATTCCATCCGTTCACGCAGAAGCGCGATCGCTGATTCGATTTCGTTTCCTTCCATGCTTCCTTCCATGTTTTGACCTCTGTTGTATGGTTAAAAGCCCATGCACGAAACAATTGAGTTAAATACCGGTGCACGAAACCATGTGCTTTCGCCCTACCTTACTGATAGCGCAACCGACGGTTTCGTCTGACAATTGCATTCGATTTACAGCACCGAAAAAAACGCAAGACGAAAGATTTACACAGGGCCCTCTTTTTCTTTCAAGGAGTTGTAATACATCGCGTTTCATAATGCAGGCGTGACGGTTTACACAGCAATTGCGGCAAATTACAAAACACATGCGCAATCGCGGCGATTTACACAAGACAATTCTTTTCTTTCAAAGACTTGTAAAACGTCGCACTTCTTAATGCAGGCGCGACGGTTTACAGCGCGGACAATCATGGCTTGCGGTAAAAGGTCATTTTGTCGTTTGGCACATCTGCCTCTATCCGGTACTCAGGGATAGAGTTTTCGCTCAGCGTTTCCTGTGTGGTTTTTCTGAAATCACGAAAGCGCGACTGTTTGCTGACTAACTGATGCAATTCGCTGGTGGAGACAGTCCTCGGCTTTTCCGTGCCGCATGACCCTTTGACGATCATGTAGACCAGCCTATGGAGGGGCGTGAGCGAGAAATAGTCTGGGTGTATGGGACACACCTGCGTCCATTCCGTCGCACAACGATAGACGAACGAAGGCAGCTCGATGTTTATAGTAGAAATGCACCCATCGCTGCCCTGCTCTGTCTCATAGCGAATCAGGTTGAAGCTCTCGCCGCATTCCTTGATTCCGTCTGGCGGGAGAACACCATCCAGCGAACGAAGGTTCGTTGCGATTTTGGTGCCGGCGAGCCTGTCCAGTGCATGTATCAATCCATCGTATTGCGCCCCGCCGTGCCCACGTTTGCTGAATTCCATGAAATCGCGTGCGGCAAATCGCAGATGGCAGCTCAAATCGCCGTCCCG
>Ga0209212_1003793_pt1 | contig 19445 bp, 15 predicted proteins | sample RifGroC2_FD_183996 | JGI IMG/M metagenome (GOLD analysis project Ga0209212, IMG submission 183996) | Groundwater microbial communities from Rifle, Colorado, USA - Groundwater C2 (SPAdes) (version 2) | ecosystem: Environmental > Aquatic > Deep subsurface > Groundwater | place: Rifle, Colorado... | reverse complement strand
AATTTTCTCCGATTTTGCAGTTATGACCTATCATTGCAAGATTATCAATTTTAGTTCCTCTGCCGACAAAAGTGTTTTCAACGGTTCCTTTGTCGATACATACATTTGCGCCGATTTCTACATCATCACTTATTGTTACTGAACCGAGCGAAGGAATTTTGAAAATTGTTTGCTTTGAAAAATCACCTTCTACATTTCCTTGTTGTTTTGCGGCTTCAATAGTTCCCGGATTTTCGGTAACAAAACTGAATCCGTCTGCGGCAATACTTGTTCCATGGTGAATTATTACGTTATTTCCTATTTTTGCAAAATCGCCTATATTTACGCCGGGATAAAACAGGCAGTTATTACCGACTTCTACGAATTTCCCGATATAAACATTGGCTATAAGCTTTGTATTATCGCCTATTACAGCACCTCTACCTACCACAACATTTGGTCCAATAGAAATATTCTGTCCTAATATCGCTTCAGGATGAACAACAGCTTTTTCATGAATTCCTAAAGGCGCATCTACAGGAATAGCAAATATATGCAATAATTTCATCATTGCAAGCTTTGGTCTTTCGACTTCAATAGTAGAAATGTTTTCTATGCCTGTACCCATAGGAACAACGGCTGCTTTTGCATTTGTATCAGCAAGATTTGCTAATTCTTCTTCTGTTATTGCAAGCGCGAGAGTGTTTCCATCCGCTGATTTTGGCGGAGCAAGACGTTTAATTTCTACGTCTTCGCCGATTTGATTGAGCATTCCGCCTATCATTTGACTAAGTTCAGAAAGTCTGTATGATTTGATTTCTTCAAGTACTGTTCCCATAAGTAAGCTCTTACCCCTTATATATTCGTAACTTAAATAAGTTTATGATTAAAAAAGTGTTTAAACAATAATTGGGATAAGAATTGTTACAAGTGTGTGTATAGTAAAAAATAATATGAATTAATTACCTGATTTTTTTAAGTTTGACTTCAGCTTCATACATGTTGCCGATCCCTTGAATTAAAGCGTCAGGATTGAATGAAATGCTGTCTATTCCTTCTTTTACGAGAAATTCGGCAAAGACGGGATAGTCGCTCGGAGCCTGTCCGCAAAGTCCTACTTTAATTCCCGAGGCTTTAGCTTTTTGAATCGCTTGTGAAATAAGTATTTTAACCGCTTCATCCTGCTCGTTAAATAATCTGTTTATAATCGACGAATCCCTGTCAATTCCTAGAGTTAGCTGCGTAAGATCGTTTGAACCTATGGAAAACCCGTCAAAAATCTTTGCAAACTCTTCCGCCAATATTACATTGCTGGGAATTTCAATCATAACGTAAACTTCAAGATGGTTTTCGCCTCTTTTGAGTCCATAAGTTTCCATAATATTAAGAACTTTTTTCCCTTCTTCAATCGTTCTGCAAAAAGGAATCATTAATTTTACGTTATCAAGTCCCATATCATCCCGGACTCTTTTCATTGCCCTGCATTCCAGAGCAAAACCATCTTTATATCTGATGTTATAATATCTTGACGCGCCTCTAAATCCTAACATCGGGTTTTCTTCCAACGGTTCAAATTCTTTCCCGCCAATTAAATTCGCGTATTCGTTAGTTTTAAAATCGCTCATTCTTACTATCACGTCATTCGGATAAAATGCAGCCGCTATCATAGCTACTGCTTGTGATAGCTGATCGACAAAATATTCTTCTTTGTCTTCATAAAGATAAGTAAGCTCTTCGATTTCGGCTTTTGCCTTTAAATCCTGTAAACTATTAAATTTAACCAGCGCCATAGGGTGAATTTTAATGGCGTTGCTTATAACAAATTCCAGACGCATAAGCCCTACGCCTCTATTTGGAAGAAAAGAAAGTTTGAATGCCTGATCAGGATCGCCCAAAATTAACATTGGCATTGTTTTTGGCATTCTGATTTTTTTTGTATTGATTTCTTCTTCGTCCCATTCAAGAATTCCGTCATAAATTATGCCGTTTTCGCCTTCCAGACAGGAAACGGTAATTTCTTGTCCGTCTTGTATAATTTGGGTAGCATTGCCTGTACCGACTACAGCTACAGCTCCCACTTCTCTGGCTACTATTGCGGCATGGCTGGTTCTTCCTCCTTTGTCTGTTACAATCGCGGAAGCTTTTTTTAATATCGGATCCCAGTCTGGAGTTGTGATGCTTGCTATAAGAATTTCCCCTTCCTGAAGTTTATACGATTCTTCAGGCGAACTCAAAACCCTTGCTTTTCCTGCGGCTATTTTACTTCCGACGCTTTTTCCCATTGCAAGGATTTTGCCTCTTTTTTTAAGTTTATATTCACAAATTTTAAAAGGTTCTTTTTTGCCTGAAAATATTGTTTCTGATCTTGCTTGAACTATGAAAAGCTCGTTAGTTAGTCCATCTTTTGCCCATTCTATATCCATTGGTCTTTTGTAATGTTCTTCTATAATCATTGACCATTTTGCAATTTTTTCTATTTCATCATCATTAATAATAAATTGTTTTCTTTTTCCTTCAGGAGTGTCGATGTTTATAATATATTTTCCTGCTTCAACAACCTGATTTTCTGTATCTTCGGCATAAATCATCGTTTTTGTTTTACTACCGAGTTTTTTTGAGATTATTGATTTTTTGTTTCTTTTTAATGCCGGCTTAAATATATAAAATTCATCGGGATTTACTGTACCCTGCACGACATTTTCTCCCAAGCCCCAGCTTCCTGTCAGGAATACAACTTTTTCAAACCCTGTTTCCGTATCAATAGTAAATCCTACACCGGAGCATGCTTTATCCGAACGAACCATTTTTTGTATTCCAATAGAAAGAGCGACTTTCATGTGGTGAAAGTTATTATCCTCTCTGTATTTAATAGCCCTGTCCGTAAAAAGTGAAGCGTAACATTTTTTGCAGGCATCGAGCAGATCTTCTTCATTTCTAATATTCAGATATGTTTCCTGTTGTCCTGCAAAACTCGCGGTCGGAAGATCTTCCGCCGTTGCGCTGCTTCTGACTGCAACCTGTATTTTAAAATCATACTTGGCTTCTAAATCCCTGTAATATTCAACAATTTCATCCTGAATTTCAGCGGGAATTTCAGCATCTAAAATTAGTTGTCTTGCCTGTTTTCCAATTTCACTAAGATTTGAATAATTTTTTGTATCAAGCTTTTTAAAAAGATTTTTCAAAGTATCGTATATTCTGTTTACTTCAAGCAGTTTCCAATAAGCTTGGGAGGTTACGGCGAAACCGTCGGGAATATTTACGCCTTTCGGAGTAAGTTTTTGAAACATTTCCCCAAGAGAAGCATTTTTACCGCCCACTATATTTATATCGTTAATATTTATTTCTGAAAAAGTTTTTATGTAGTCCGTCATGTTTTTTTCCTTCTCACTTTGCCCTTTATAACAATAAAAGAGTCTGAAGCATTTTTCATCAGACTCTTTCATTGAGTTTATTGTCTTTTTGTACTGTTTTTTTATTTTAAAAGCAAATTTGACTGCTACCCCTGATTAAAAGAAAAGAAATTTATTAAAATATTAAATATATTTCCAAACATAGGATTAATTTGTGGAAAATTTTGTTGTTGTCTTGAAGAAAGTCCGCAATCACTATAATAATTAAAGTTGTTATGATTTTGATTTTGGAAAAGAATTTGAGATTGCATCGATTGTAAATTATTCTGATAATTTATACTTGCAAGTTTCTGTTCATTATAATTCAGAGCTTGGGTATACCAGTCTGATTGATTACTCTGTAAATTATTCTGATAATTTATACTTGCAAGCTTATGTTCATTATAATTCAGAGCTTGAGTGTACCAGTCTGATGATTGATTATTATTTTGGCAATTTATATTTGCAAGCTTATGTTCATTATAATTTTGAGCTTGGTTATACCAGTTTGATGATTGATTATTTCCCGAATAATTTGTAAAATAGCAATTTAACAAAATTTGCCTCCAAAATACTTTATTGCCTGCGTCGTATATATTTTATATCTCTTTATGGTATATTAAAAACATATAATGTCAGAAAATTGCTTTTTTTATGATTTTAAACTTTACATTATTTTACAGAAATATCAAGAACTTTTAAACCATTTATCGTTGCTATATTTACAAGCTCATCTATATTGTAATAACGGCAGCTTTCGAGAAGAAACCTCAATTCTGTCCACATATTTCCGCTTGTGAAAGGTTTAAGCAAATCGGCTATATTATCCGTACCGATTGCAACGTTAATTCCTGCCGGAATCATTTCTTCTACAGGGGCTATTGAATTGTGAATAGGTGCTAATTCTTCAGTGCGTTTTGAATCAATCCATGCTGTAGGACAAGTTATCACGTTTAATTGGGCATCGGTCATTTTTTTGTATAATTCTTGCCTGTAATCTGATTTATGCGCCCCCACAGAAATACAATGAATAGCGGAAACTCTTCCCTGCATGCCGTGTTCTATGGTCTTGTCCGCAAGTTGCTCGGTTTCTTTTTCACCTGCTGTATTAAACTGATCAACATGCACATGAACCGGCTTATTTAATCTTTTAGCAGTTTCCATAAGAATATCTAGGTGTTCATCCTCATGACCGGCGTCTTTTGCGGGAAGTCCTCCGATAATATCTACAAATTCCGCGCCCAAATCAAACCATTTTCTTGCTTGAGGGTCGATTACTCCTTTAAGTGTCTGATTTATGAACTTTATTTTTATATCAGAGCCTATTTTGTCTTTTAGCATTTGCGCTGCCTGAATTGATTTGTCGCCGATAACTTCGTCAACATCGATGAAAGTTCCTACTGCCTGAGCATTTTGATTAATCATTCTTTCTATAGTGTAGGACATTCTATCATATATCTGGTTTACGGTTGAATTTCTTTTGATAGAGTCCACAAGAAACCATTTTTCTTTCAATGTAGCATTTGCGAGGTATAAAGTTTCCGGTGTGATTGTAAAAGCCCTGTCAATGTGCGCATGAGTATTTACAAATCCGCCGTTTAAGAAAATTTTTTCAATTATCAAATCTTTCAATACATTACCCGATTTTTTTACTTCTTTTTTAATTGGGGTTATATTTTTTTCATTTTTTTGAATTCCTGTGTCTTTTAAATTAAATGTTTTTTGAACTACCATTATTTCCTCCTTCTTTCATTATGTTTTTTATTTTCTTTCTCAAAAACTACATAAAAAAAGAGAAGAATTTAAATTCTTCTCTTTTAAAATATTTAAATTAAATGAAATTTCAATGATAGAAAAACAAAGTCTTCGAATTCGTATAGACTTAAATCTTTCTCCCATTAATTTATCCTTGTTTTATGTATTAGACAAATTTTTATCAATTTAACCGTTTTTTACGTACTTGTCAAGTATCATAGTACTTAATTTTGACGGAGGGTTGAAAAAACAGATTCAAAAAACCCGACTTTATAAAGCTCTTGGTGCTAATTTTTAGGTTTTTTGCTATCATTAAAAAATGAAGAAGCTGGCATTTGTTATAAACGTTTTTAGAGAAGATGATTTTCACAGCGGTGGTGAACGGGTTTTTTACGAGCTTGTAAACAGGGCTGTTGAATCAGGCTGGGTTGTTGATCTTTATTGCTCGTCTTATTTGAGTAAGCAAAATATTTTAAAGCCTAAAATAAATAAAATTAACTTCATCGGGCATCCGAAAGATTTTAAATATCCAGATAAAATAGAAAAATTTTATGATAAAGTTAAAAATTTAATCCAGAATGAAAGTTATGACCATGTAATTTCAGAAAACATTTCACCACCAATAGATATTGGGATATTACAGGGACATTCATTACTTCATTACAGGAATTTATCAGAAAATATCCTGTCAAAGTTATTATTTACCTTAAAAAAACATAAATATATAAACGCGCAGAAAAAATGGATTAAACAGGGTTATAACAAGATAATTGTGCCTTCAAACACTTTAAAAGACGAATTAAAAGAAAACTTCGGGATAAATGAGGAGAAATTTGCTGTTATTTATCCGTGTGTGGATATTCCTCCACATTGTCATTGCGAGCGAAGCGAAGCAATCCAGCAACCAATGGTTAATAAATGGATTGCTTCGTCGCAAGCTCCTCGCAATGACGATATTATTACTCTTGGAATTTCTGCGCCAAGTTTCAGCAAAAAAGGAGGAAATATTTTCCTGAAAGCGCTTTATATTCTTAAGAAAAAAGGCTATAAATTTAAAGCAAAAATTATCTATCCGAAGGCAAAGAAAAATTTAAAACTCCAATTTTTGGTTTTTAAATACGGTTTGAAGGATTTAATTGAATTTTTGCCTCATCAAGAAAACATGCAGAATTTCTATAACTCAATTGATGCTGTAGTTATGCCTTCTTTGATGGAAACATTCGGGCTTGTGGCTCTGGAAGCGATGATTAATGCAAAGCCTGCCGTTGTAAGTTCTTTTTGCGGCGCATCGGAGATTTTGCAGGATAAAGAAAACGGCTTTATATTTGATATGCATAATAATGCTTCCGAAAATCTGGCGGAAAAGCTCATTTATCTTCTGGAAAATAAAGATAAATATTCAGAATTGTCAAAAAACGCCTATGAAACCGCTTTAAAGTATAACTGGCAAGATTTTTGCGATAAATTTTATGAGGTGATTCAATAAAAAATGAAGAGAATCGCTTTTATTATAAGACTTTTGCAGAAAGACAAGTTTCATGGCGGCGGTGAGAAGCTGTTTTTTAACCTTATAAAAAGATTTATCGCCGCAAATTATGAAATAGATATTTATTGCAGTAAATCAGATATAAATTTAGATTCTCACGGAGTCTTTCAGACTCCTCAGAATGACAACGATTTTCTAGACGGCATAAATAAAATAGTTGTTGTAGATGAGCATTACGACCATTTAAAGCCTGAAACAATGGAAAATTTTTATTCAAAAGTAAAAAATCTCATTAAAATTGAAAATTATGATTACGTAATTTCAGAAAATATTACTCCGCCTGTAGATATAACTTTTTTGCAGGGACATTCTCTTTTAAACAGGCTTAAACGGGATAAAAATCCGCTGGAAGCATTCTTTTATAACTTTAGAAAAGTCAAAAAAGAGCGCATGAAATTTCACAAAAAATGGTTTGATGAGGGATATAGAAAAATATTTGTGGTTTCCGAGGTTTTAAAAAGGGATATTGTCGAGAATTATGGGATTTTGGAAGATAAAATTTCCGTAATTTATCCGGGGGTTGATATTCCTGATGAAAAAGAGCAACCAACTAAAAACTATCATTCCGAGCGACCAATAGGAGCGTGGGAATCGCATAATAATACAAGACCTTGTGATCGCTTCGCTAACGTTCGCAATGACAATACTGTAATTTTTGGGCTTTCCGCTCCGGGATTCAAGATTAAAGGCGGGTTTATCCTTCTTAAAGCACTAGGAATGCTTAAGAAAAAAGGATATGATTTTAAAGCCAAAATTGTTTATCCCAAATACACTAAAAATTTAGGGGTTAAATTACTGGTAAAACTCTTAAATATTGAAAAAAACGTGGAATTTTTGTCATACCAACAAAATATTCTGGAATTTTATCAATCAATAGATGTTCTGGTAGCTCCTTCAATAGAAGACACTTTTAATCTTGCTGTTTTGGAAGCTATGTCAAATTATAAACCCTGTATTATAAGTACAAACGCAGGTGCTTCGGAAATAATTAAAGACGGGGAAAACGGGTTTGTCTTTGACATAAAATCTAATCCTGAAAAAAATCTTGCGGAAAAGATGATGTTTTGTCTTGATAATTTCGCGGAAATCAATGATATCAGCGAAAAATCTTTTGAAACCGCAAAATATTACAACTGGCAGAGGACTTTTGATAGTTTTATAAGAGAATTGGAAAAACTTTCATAAAAAAATTTTATAACAAAGCGCATGCCGCTTCTAAAATTTGTAAACTATACCTATCAGCCACTATCCAACTTAAAATTGTATCCTGAGAAATTTCAAAAGCATTTGATAATCTTTCCAAAACAGATTTAGGCATGGTTCTTTTGCCTGTGATTATTTGATTTAAACCACTCTGACTGTATTTAATCTCTTTACTTAAAATAGTTCTGGAAATCCCTTTTTCCTGCAAAATCGCGTCAATCTTAGTTGTCAGGATTAATTTTTTTTTATACGGAAAAAATTTTTTAGATTGAACAGCAAGTTTTAAAACTTCTTTCGAGTATTTGTCGACAAGAGTCCAACTTTCAAATTCTTCTCTTGAAACTTCAAGAAAAGGAAGTATTTTATTAATAATGTTATCGGAAAATTTTGCTTTTCCCGTTGTCATTTGACAAAGTGTTGCTTCAGTAATGCCTATTAATTGGCTTAATTTGTAGCGAGTTAAGGCCTTACTATTTAATATTTTATCTATCTTATCTTGTAAAAATTTCATTTTACCTCTATTTGTATACTTAGATAAATTTGTACTTGACTTGTGGGTTTTAATCGTTTATATTTAAGATGTTGAAAAATAATTTTGATTAAAAAAGAGTATGCAAAGAATATTGTCCTAATTTGTGGTTAGGATTATTTTAGTATGCGCTTATGAGTCAATAATAGCATACACGTTAAAGGTAAAATTGTGTATTGGGTTAGTAATAAAATAAAGGCTAAGAGTTTATGAAATATAGCTGCAATGGAAAAGGCTTCACGTTAATGGAAATGATGATTTCGATGGTCGTAATAGCTATACTCATGGGGGCTTCTGTGCCGATGATAACTCAATTTTCCTCTGCTAAAACGGGTGTGGACAAAAATGTAGCTAAATGCATTGTTAATAACTCTGTAAGCAATGGTGATACTACAAATTGGTACACTGATGCTACGGGAAATACTTCAGAGCCGACAACAGAACCCTGCAAAGCAGCGGTAACTGATGCTCGATACAACAGAGGTAGGGCTGTTAATACTGCGTTGTGGTATGCGGGCGTACACGGGACTGCAGCACAAAAACTTATGGCAAAAAAAATTCTTAGAGCAGCCTGTGATTTAGGTGGAGATAAAGCCTGCGATTATTTTATAAACACCTGTTGGACAGACGGAAGCACAACAGGCACCCGTTGTGATGATACGGAGGATTTTACGGATATAACTTATTATGTCCACCAGCATAAAAGTTCCAATCTGAATCTGGGCGCGACATATATCTATAATCAGCTGGAAACTCTAATACCTAAGATGATTCCAAACTTGTTGGCGGAAGTTATATACTCATGCAGTAATAATCAAGCTCCTGACGATAACCAAAATCTGGGGAATAATCTGGCATGTGAACTTTCAGAGCCTTGGGTGTACATAAAAGGCTGTAATAACGGTTATGATGACGCTTGTGAAACAGCTTACGACAACGATTACAACAAAAGCTGCTATCAGGTAAAAACCGCATGGGAAGAAGCGCCTACCGGAACTTATAAACTTACTTACAATGCTGACGGCGATACAGAAGATGTAGAGTGTACAATGTACAGCCTGCCAAGTGCAGCTATAAGCGGATGCAACGGAATTACCACAAATCTTTTCGGGAATGCGCCTAATGATGACTGTTCTGTCGGATATACCAAAAATTATAATCAGGACTGTAATCAAGTTGCAACAAACTGGTATGGAGCGCCGACTGGCTCGGATTATACTCTTACAACAGCCGGTGTTGCTTTATTTGGGGATCTACTTCTTGATCAGACCTGCACAGGCGGCGACCCTAACTGCACCGATACGCCCGGTCTTGTATGTCTTGATGGAAGTATTTATGCAGGGTCGGCTAACGGGTACCATCTGTTTACACCGCCGTATAATGAACCGTGTAATACCACAGCAGGTGCCTGTGTAACGAGTAATTATACATGGAATAGTGGCATTTCTTCTTATCAGACAAGATATGTAGGATTTACTCCGACACCTAGCACTACAAATGGTCGATGGAATACTGATATAATCAATGCTTGGAACAGCTACGGTAATGGCACATATCTTACTGCTATAATACCAGATGCGCCTTACAGAGCAGCTAAGGCTTGTACTGATTTGAATACTGTTGGCTATTTAGGACATAATGATTGGTATTTACCGGGTTCAGCCGAACTATTAGTGTTAAGTACAAATAGATTAGCTATCGGAAATCTTTCAACTGGAGTATTTTGGACAAGTAAAGGTGGTACATCAACAGCTACTATAATGAATATTGCAACGGGCGGTACCAATACAGATACCATGGTAACAGAAGCCTGGAAAGTTAGATGTGTCAGGAACGATGATACCTCATATACACCGCCTACGGTATCGTTAACTCTTGCATCTACGCGACCTACTGCGGATTGTTCCGTTACTCCTCCGGTAACCCCGGGTACTCTCTGTACCAACGATGGCACGATTTATGCGGGGATGTACGGTAGTCATTATTATTATATTCCCCAGGCTAATCAGGGTACTTATACATTTAATAATGGGGTAGCAACCGGTCTTGACTCGGGAGTGAATTCCACTTCAGATGGGGAAACCAATACTGCAACTTTAATTGGATTAACAAATTCAGTAAGTCCTTATGCTGCTGCGTGGGCATGTGCAAACTTAAACCCTGCAAGCTATCTTGGATATAATGACTGGTTTTTGCCTGCAACTAATGAAATGTATAATCTTTTATACGTAAATAGATTAACTATTGGTGGTATTATAAGTGGTGAATACTGGACTTCTACAGACAAAGCTAGTACTTACGCCTATTTTATGAATGCGTCAAGCGGCTATATTGATGCATACAGTGAATGGCACAGTAAGTATGTCCGCTGCATGAGAAAAGACTAGCTTTTCATATATAAAAAAGGAGTTTAAACTATGAATATAAAAACACTCAGCAAAAAAAATCTTTTAATTTTTGCAGGTTCGATAATGTTGTGTTTAGCAGCAGGATTAATAAGCAAAATTTTTATATCCTCCGAATCTTTAATCTGGTATGAATATCTTTTTAAACCTGGATTAACTCCGCCTGCTTGGCTTTTCCAGTGGATTTGGATGATTTTATATTTGTTGATGGGAATTTCTTTATATCTTGTTTTAAACAGTGAAAATATTAATCAGGAAAATTTTTTAAACAAAATTAAAAAATTAAAAATAAATCCTGAACCATGTTTAACGCAGGGAAATAAAAAATATGCTTTGATTATCTTTGGACTTCAACTTTTTTTGAGTATTTTATTAATTCCTGTATTTTTTGGATTAAAATCTACTTCAGGCGGACTTTTAATATCAATATTCCTCTGGGCAACTATGTATTTGACAATTTATAAATTTTATAAAATAACAATACCGGCAGCACTTTTAATAATTCCAGCTGTTTTATGGTCGGCTTATCTTGTGGGTTTAAATTTAACTTTTTGTATGTTAAATAACACTCAATGGGTATTTTGGTCTTTTAAACATAATTTAATTTAATTATAACCGCAAAAAAAATCCTCCGTTAAGGAGGAAAAACATACACAACACACATACCTACAATAAATAATAAACTTTTTACTTATCCCAGAAGCCTTTAAGAGCAACCATAGGTTTTGGGATATTCATTGTCTTTTTCAAGTCTGAATGGACTTTACAAGACATTGCCATCATATTTATATTTTTCCACATATCGTCAGGACTAATTTTCACTTCATCAAACTTGTTAGTTTGAGTAGTTGCATATTGTTGCACTAAAGCCCTGTCGATAGGATCTCTTGCACCTATCGCCATTTTAAATTTCCTTTATTGATTGGGGGTTGCGCTGCTATCTATATATATAAAAACTTATTTAGGCGTATATATTCAATATATACGAGAAACGTTACAATACTTAATTATTTGAAAAAATGTATAAATATTAAACACAATAAGCGTCTTAATTGACGCTTGTTTTTATGTGTGGTTTAGTTTTATAAGTAAGAATTTAATCAAATAGGGCAGATAATTATGATGAGCGAAGAGTACTTAAAAAGCTATGAAGTAGACCCTAATGATGCCACTCCAATGGTAAAACAGTATCTTGATATAAAAAAAGACAATCAAGGAGTGATTTTGTTTTATCGAATGGGGGATTTTTATGAAATGTTCTTCGAAGACGCTGTTATTGCCGCAAAAGACCTCGAACTTACTTTGACAGGCAGAGAAGGAGGAAAACTCGGCAGGATTCCCATGGCTGGAGTTCCGCAGAAAGCGGCGGATAATTATATTGCAAGGCTTCTTGAAAAAGGACATAAAGTTGCAATTTGCGACCAAATGGAAGATGCCTCACAGGCAAAAGGTCTTGTGGAACGAAAAGTCGTAAGAACAATAACAGCGGGAACAATTATCGAAACCAACCTTCTGGATGCCTCTAAAAACAACTATCTGGCTTCTGTAATCAAACCGCAAAAAGATAGTTTTTATGGTTTAGCGTATGTTGATATTTCTACCGGCGAGTTTAAAATCTCAAAACTTACTTATCATAATCTTCTGGCAGAATTGAACAGGATTTCTCCTTCAGAAATAATCGGTATTGTCGGAAAAAGACAACTAAAACCTTTCCAGATTGTTCCTGAAGAAACTTTAGATTTACCGGAAGGAATTACTAATAATTATAACTGCACGGTAAGATCTGCCATAGCTTTTTCCGCGGAAAACGCGCTTGAAAAAGTCAAACAGGTATTTGATGTTAATTCTCTTGAAGGTTTTGGTTTTCCTGAATACACGCAGGGCTTGATTGCGGCAGGCGCGATTATTGATTATCTTCAAGAAACTCAAAAAACTGACCTGCCAAAGTTAGATGTAATCACCCCGTATAATATGGATGAATTTGTGTCAATAGATGCCAATACCGCCAGAAACTTGGAGCTTGTCCAGACTGTAAGAGATAATAACTACAAAGGCAGCCTGTTCTGGTCTATAAATAGAACGAAAACTAACATGGGCGCAAGGCTTCTGCGAAAGTGGATTCAGCAACCTTTGCAAAATATTTTTGAGATAAAAAAAAGACAGGATGCGGTTGAAGAATTTATTGAAAACTCTAAAACAAGACTGGATTTGGCTTTTCTTCTCGATAAAGTTTATGATATAGAGCGACTTGCCACAAAAATCAGCAATAATTCCGTAAACGGGCGTGATTTTATAGCATTACGGGATTCATTAAAGCTATTGCCTGAATTTGGTAAGCTTTTATTTAATATGAAATCTCCTCTATTAAGCTGTTTTTCAAAAATAAATACAGGCATAGCTGATTTTGTTGAAATAATAGACAAAACAGTAGATGAATTGCCTCCTGTCGGTATTAAAGAAGGCAATTTAATCAAACCCGGCGTAAATAAAGAGCTTGATTATTTAAAATCACTTCTCGGCGACGGAAAAGAATGGCTTTCGGATTTTGAAAATAAAGAAAAAGAAAGAACCGGCATCAAATCCTTAAAAGTCGGTTATAGCAAAAACTTCGGTTTTTTTATCGAAGTTACTCACTCAAATACAAGTCTTGTTCCTGAAAATTACATAAGAAAACAAACACTTTCAAACGCTGAAAGATATATTACTCCTGAACTTAAGAAGCATGAGAATGAAATTTTAAGTGCGGAATCAAAATCAATTGATATGGAATATCAAATATTCTGTAATTTCAGGGATTATTCCAAAGAATTTGTAGAACCCGTCAGAGATTTGGCGAAATCAATAGCTGTTCTTGACGTTTTATCGTCTTTTGCGGAAGTTGCGGCTGAATTAAACTACGTCAGGCCGGAAATTAACGAATCTTCCGACATTATGATAAAAGATGGGCGACATCCTGTTATTGAGCAGCTTTTGCCGTTAGGCAGTTATGTTCCGAATGACCTATTTATTAGTTCAATTTGTCATTCGAAATATTCCTGTCATCTTGAGCAAAGCGGGGGGAGATCTGTCGAACACGGATTAAAGTCTACATTTGTTAACCGGACAGATTCTTCGGCTTCGCCTAAGAATGACAAAAAAGAATTACAGACTAATAACACCGATATCCCCATGCTTATGATTCTTACGGGCCCTAATATGGCGGGAAAATCAACTTTTATGAGGCAAAATGCGCTTATACTGATTCTGGCACAAATTGGAAGCTATGTTCCAGCCTATCACGCGGAAATTGGAATCATAGACAAAATATTTACCCGTGTCGGGGCTGTAGACGATCTTTCTACAGGGCAGTCCACTTTTATGGTTGAGATGAATGAAACTTCATACATCTTAAATTCAGCAACAGACAGAAGTTTTATTCTGCTTGACGAAATAGGCAGAGGCACAGGAACTTATGACGGAGTTGCAATTGCCTGGAGCGTTGCTGAGTATATTTCTCAGAATATCAAAGCACGTACTATTTTTGCTACACATTATCATGAGCTAAATATCATGTGCGAAAAATATCCTGAAATCAAGAATTATAGAATAACTATTTCAGAAAACGACGGCGAAATCGAATTTATAAGACGTGTTGTACAGGGCGGGGCAAGCAAGAGTTATGGAATCCACGTGGCAAAGATGGCGGGGCTTCCTGATTCTGTTGTAAATAGGGCTCAATATCTTATGAATCGGATGCAGAAAGATTATTCTGCAAAAATTTCCGCCAAGAAAAAAAGTTCTGACGAACCTGACGTTGATACACCTCAGTTATCGTTGTTTGTGGAGTAATTAAATTTTAGTAACATATTTAAGCAGTTAAATCTATTACTGTTTGATTTTGAGTTAAAGATCGGTCTACTTTTAATGAGGGCATTGCATTTAATAATAATTCATAATCTTTAACATCTTGTCCTGTTAAAAGACGTAAATCTGTTTTATTTTCCTTAAAAAGAATTACAGGTCCGTATTTTTTACTATTATAAGTAAATGGAGTACAACACGTATTGTCTCTAACATTCGGGTCTTTAGGATTTACATCTTTTAAAATTCTGTGACTTGTATCAAAGGCTTCTTTAGTACTTTTAGTTTTAATCAAATAATTTGATGAAAATGAAATACTCATGCTTTTTCTCCTTATTTTTAAAAATAAATTTAATGTGTACAATTATATAAAACTCGTGATAAAAAAAATTGCGCAAAAAAGCTGAAATTTTTAAGGTTTATAAAGATATGTTTTTATAATTAATAAATCAACTTGTGGTAAAATACTGACTATAGGTAGAATTAATGAGTTAAATAACATAAAAATTGTACATATTTTATAATATAGCTGTAATATTACTTTCAATTCTTTTAAGTCCTGTGATTTTAGTGGCGTTTTTGATTAAACCTAAATTCAGGGCAGGATTTTGGCAAAAGATAGGGTTTAGATTGCCACGTCGAGGCTTTGCCTCTCCTCGCAATGACAGGAAATCTATATGGTTTCATACAGTGTCTGTCGGCGAAGTTAACGCGGTAGAATCACTTGTAAAGAAAGTCAAAATTGAATTTCCTGATTATAATATTGTGATTACGACTGTCACAAAAACAGGACAGCAAGTTGCGCATAATAAATTTAAAAATATTGCCGATATAATTACATATTTTCCTTATGATAATAAATTCTCCGTAGATGCGGCGATTAAGGCTTTAAGCCCCAAAATTGTCGTTATTGCAGAAACAGAAATCTGGCCGGTTTTTTGTCATGAAGTAAATCAAAAAAATATTCCGCTTGTTTTAGTAAATGGAAGGATTTCACCTAATTCTTACAAAGGCTATAAAAAATTCAAATTTTTCTTTGAAAAAGTTTTGAAAAATTTCTCTCTTATACTTATGCAGACTGAAGATGATAAGAACAGAATAGTTGACATTGGTGCGGTTTGCGAAAAAGTTGAAATTATGGGCAACTTAAAGTTCGATATTACAAATGTTCTGGATCATCATGAAATTAAAGAACTTAAGCATTCCTTAAAATCTCGCGATTATAAAGTTTTAATTGCAGGAAGCACGCATAAAGGCGAGGATGAATTAATTATTAACACCTATAAACGGCTTAAGATTGAAATTAACGACCTTAAATTAATAATTGCCCCCAGACATCCCGAAAGAAATGATCAGGTGCTTAAACTAATCTGTGCCACGGGATTTAAAATCGGATTAAGAAGCAAGAACAGTCATTTCAAAAATACAGATATAATTTTGCTTGATACTATGGGCGAGTTGAGCAAATTGTATTCCGTGGCTAAAGTGGCATTTATAGGTGGAAGTTTTTCCGGCACAGGCGGACACAATCCTCTGGAAGCTGCCATTTACGGAGTTCCTGTTATTTCAGGTGCAGACGTATTTAATTTTAAAGATATTTATAAATTTATGATCGAAAATCAGGCTGCTTTTATTGTTAATAATGAAAACCAGCTTTCGATACAAATAAGAGAACTTTTTAAAAACAAAGAAAAACATTCGCAAGTAAGTGAAGCCTGTTTAAGCATTTTTGAAAAAAACAAAGGCGCGCTTGATTTTGCTATAGACAGGCTTAAAAATTATTTATAGAAAAGCAAAAGAGCTGACTTTTCAGTCAGCCCATTTGCTTTTTATCTGCAAATATTACAGATATTTAATTTAATCTATCTGCATGTATCGCATTGATTAGCTGGAGCAGGACATGGAGCAACACATGGAGCTGCTGCACCTGTTGTATTGCAAGCACCGAATGCTACTGATAGTCTTTCACCTGGGTTTACTTGAGCAATTCTTGCTCCATCAGGAGAAACTACATAAGCGATTTCGTCGCCGGATTCTTTAAGAACGCCTGCTACGCCGGTAAATGCGTTTACGCCTTCATCATATACTCCGACGGCAACTTCTCTAAGTGCGCTAACATAGCTTCTGCCGGCAGCTCTAAATGGTGTAGCGCCGCATCTGTACCAATTAAACAAATCACTATTTCCGTTAGCTATGTTGTTGAGGAAGCCTTCTGTTGTATTTCCGGCGATTGTTGCTGCGCCGCCAACTGTTCTGCCAGCGATACCAGCAACTTTACCAGTCCATGAGAATGGCCATGCAACAACTCTTGATACAATATTAGGATTTTTCTCTTTAATAACTGTAGCTGAAAGAATGTCATTAGGTAAATCAGCTATGCATTTGCCGGATTTAATGCTGTTAAATCCAAGTCTGATTCCGCCGTTGTTGCCCATTCCTGGTCTGATAACTTCAACAACTCTGCCGCGTACTTCTGAACCGACAGGGAAGCATTGTCCGTTGATAGTCAAAGGTTCTATTGTTTTAGCTACAAATACATCGCCGATTAAACTTGTTCTGGCTGTAACGATGTCTTGCATTTGAACTTTAAGTGTAGGAATTGTTCCGCTTATTATTTGAGGCTGATATGATGCGGCTGCGCCTGTTGGAGCTACTGTAACGGATTCCATACATAATTTTTCTCTTAATGATTTAATCATTGTAGCAATTTCTGTTCTGCCTGTTAAACCATTAGGATTAATTGATGCACAATTAGGCAATCCTTTTGTAACGCCCATATTAAGAGATTTAGCTACAGAAGATTTAGCCCATTCAGGAACAGACCCTGCGTCAGGATATGCTGCTAATACGCTTTGAATATCACATGGAGCAACATTTGCAGGAATTAATTTTGCTAATGCGCTTAAGGTTTCTGCATTTGTAGCTGCTTCTTCAGGTCTGAAACGGTTACAAGAGTTACCGGTCATAATGCCTCTGTTATAAACTTTGTCTATAACTGCATTAGCCCAGTGACATGTTGAAACGTCATTAAAGATTTGTTCTGAAAATGCGGGAACGCCTTTAAGGTCAAATCCTGCTACTATAGCAGCTGCAAGTTCTGATCTTTTAAGAGGTTGGCATGGTTTGTAATAACGGTCAGGATAACCTGCTAAAACACCTTGACATGTTTCATTATTAATATCGCATCCGTCAGGAGTATTGCTGCTAACGTCAGGATACTGATCTCCCACAGGACAACATGGAGCTGCTGCGCCGCATGGAACTTGAATATAGTCAGTTTTTTGGAATTGTAAGCCGCTTGATGTTTGAATAGGTATAGGACAGCCGCCTAATTGAGCTGCTGCGCCCATAGGTGCGCCCAATAAACTTAACGGAGCTGCCGCGCCGCAAGGACTACAAACAGGTTCACAAGGACTAAAAGGAGCTGCTGCGCCGCAAGGACCGCAAGCTGGAGCCACCATTGGAGCACATCCGCCTATAGGAAGAGCTGCGCCTGTTGACATATTATTAAAATAGTTTGACTGTAAAATACTTGTTGCATTAGGAATATTACATCTTGAAATGTCTGTTCCCTGCATAATTTGATTTGGACATACAGCGCCAAAAGGAGCTGCTCCGCCTGCCATGTTTTTAGGATAAAGAGTAAGCGCATTGCCAAATTCAGGAGCTGCACTTAAACCGGATGGACATGCATTACCAAGAGCAATAGCTTCTTGACTTCCGCCGATTTGAACAAGTCCGTTTCCTTTAGGTATAACAACAGATGAATGTCCTATACTAGGGAATGCGAAAGCTTGTCTTTCAAGAGTTTTAGCATTTGGGGCACAGTTTGGCAATGTTGCACTAACTGCTGCATCACATGGATTACATGGAACAGCGCATGTACATGGATTTGCATGACATGTTGGGCACATTGTTACTCTTTGCGCGCAAGTACATGGGTTCATATGACATGTTGGACACATTGTAACTTGAGCAGGCGCCATAGCTTGTGGAGCTGGACATGGAACGCCAGCCGGACAGCTTGCAGCATTTGCAATACCGTTAACTGTTAAAATACCTATTGAAAGTGCTGCCGCAAGTGAAAGTTTTTTTAAATTCATTTCTTTCCTCCTTAACAAATTTAATAAAGATAATGCGTTTTCCTACCCGAGAACTTCGGGGATTAATAACGTTTATATAAAATTTAAATTAATCTATCTATAGATACCTCCTTGTTTTACTTACTTAAACTTATTGATTACATGGATTGCATGGTGCAGGACATGGATTGCATGGCTCGCAAGGCGTTTGACAAGGCGCTACCGGTTGCACAATAATGGGACTTGCTGCTCCTGTAGCACAAGGATCACATGGAGCCGGACATGGATTTATAGGTTGACAAGGTGCCGGGCATGGATTACATGGAACACAAGGTTGAACGCACGGTTCACATGGAGCCGGACATGGAGTAGGACATGCTGCACCGGTTCTAGCAGGCATTGGTTTGCAAGTAACTTTCTTAGGAACTTGCTTTTTAACTGCTTTCTTGTGAATTGGGGCGGCATAGCCTGTTGGTCCCATATCACATAACAAATCTGAGCCTTTTGTTGTTTGAGCTGCATTGCTAACACCGTTAAGCATTAAAATACTTATTGAAAGCACTGCTGCTAATGAAAGTTTTTTGTAATTCATAATTTTTATCTCCTTAACATTGATTTATTGTTGCTACTACTGTGTAGCAATATTTGTTGCTCCGATACCTATAAATTTTCTTTTTATTACGCTTTTCATTGTTTTATCCGCTTTTGTTACCA
>Ga0209212_1003792_pt1 | contig 19447 bp, 11 predicted proteins | sample RifGroC2_FD_183996 | JGI IMG/M metagenome (GOLD analysis project Ga0209212, IMG submission 183996) | Groundwater microbial communities from Rifle, Colorado, USA - Groundwater C2 (SPAdes) (version 2) | ecosystem: Environmental > Aquatic > Deep subsurface > Groundwater | place: Rifle, Colorado... | reverse complement strand
TTGAATCGAATATCACTTCAGCGAGCGCCACATAAGTAATTCGACCTTCGGGTAACCATCCCGAAGGTCACAGGTTCAAATCCTGGCCCCGCTACCAAAAAACATATAGGGAATCGAGATGTTGCGGTTCCCTTTTCTTTTTATCCCGATTCGGAAGGATATCGCTTTCACCGTTACTTCTACCGCAGACACCCATCTCACGCCGCTTTCCCTGCCATCTTCCGCCATACCTGGTGCTTATCGTTGTATACAGTGGAGAATGTAGATTTCAAGCGGAGCATGTATGCCTGCTCGATATCGCTTTATGAGGTCCGTATAAGGAGGATCCGATGGACGCGGCTCTATCGGCCACCTGTAGGGCCAATATCCGTACCGACCCAGAATGGCCCAGACGATGAAACGCGCCATGTGCCCGTTCCCATTTGCGTAAGGATGAATTCGGAGAAATAGTTCGAAAACGCGACATGCAAATGCAAGCGCGCAGAGTAGTTTCTGCTGGCCGGATACCTGGACTCTTGGTAGTTGCGACGCCTGATCGAGTGCCGCAAGGCCGCCTCTGACAAGTCGTTCGAACTGCCCCATTCTCCCTGTGACAAGAGTTGGATCAAGACCAACGGAGGGATCGCCCATAATCCCCACAGTGTAGTATTGAAGACAGCGAAAGTTTTCGCCGCGATAATGCCCAACGTAGTACTCATGGCCTTGGGGAGACAAATCATGAAACATCCGGGTGTGGGTAGGACGGGTATCTGAGGCTAGATGGCTCGAATCGGTTCTTCCACGTCGGAGATCATGCACGATACCGATTACACGCGAAAGGATGTCTCCCGGAACGTAATTCGGATGATTCTTATACTCCCAATCTGGGCACCCTATTGGATGCAGGGGATGCATCGAACGTCTGATTGTTCAGTCGTCAGCGTGCACGACGTCGTTTGCTAGTCTCTCTGCCCATGCTTCGAGATCTTCCTCTTCTCGATCATGACATGATTGCAAGGCTCTTTTTGCCAACTCGATGGTTTCAGGTGAAAAAGACTCGATGTTTCCGAGAGAAGCGATATCGGCAATTGCTTCCTCCAACCTCGCCATTGCAGCGTCGAGATCCGCGGAAGTCGAAGAAACAAGGGACACGGGAAACTCTGTTGAGCCAACTCCCACGATAGGTGTTAGGCAGGTTGTCGGACTTGGAGACGAACCAGGGGTTTGTTTGGCAAGGTCAAACCACTGAATCCAATCGCAACTTGGTTGCCCAGTTGCAGAATACATTGACGTGATAACTGTTGGAACATGCAACCGTATAACGCTTTGATAGTGAACGGGAGCAACGTTTGTGGCCAGTTTCTGTTCGAGGAAGGCATACCGCTTTATCGGCCCAATTTCAACGGTCTTCATTACATTGAGGTCCCAGAACGCCTCGGAGGCAGCAGCGACATCCCAAGGCGATTTGAATCCCTGGGAGGGAGGAGTTGATGACCGAACAGAATACTCTTCGATTCGAGCCAAATTAAACAACAGGTGCCTCCGAAGGATAATAGAGAGCCATAATTGAATCGAATTCTATTGCCGTTAAAAGGAAGAATTTTTTAAACTCATCAATACCGAAAGTTTGTGTGGGCGAGGATTCTGCGAGAGTATTGATATCCTGTTCAACTACCACAATGGGTTGTACTTCTTTGCCGCCCGTCCACATGCCCGTTTTATTACGCACCCAAGAGTTAACCTGGAATTGACCTCCCAAGGAATACTTCTTGTGTGCGTGTAATTCGAAGTTTTCTGGGCGATTGAACGGGGCCACATCCCAGCGCTCTTTGCAGAAATGACGAGCGATAAGTAGGCCCGGATTTTCATGCTGTGCAATCCGGGATATAACACTCGCGAGACGAGCAATTCTCTCTTGAGAGACCTCCGCGTATTGTTGAAATAACGTTTGCACTTCAGCGAAGAAGGCTCCGATATCAGGGTACGGACCCTCCTCACTTGTTTTACGACAAAACAGATTGATTCGCGCCGGGGCAATCTCACATCGCCACGTGGTATCACTGCTGCTAAGTATAATGCGGGGAACTTCAGGCGGGATATCGGGGGGTAGAGGAAGCACCGATGGGTCAGCGTTGAAACGGCCTGTCCACTTAGGGAACAAATCACGGAGGAATCGAGACGTGGTCAGCCCGCCATCTGGAGTAAACAAAGTGGCTTGGCACGAAGTAATCTTAAAGTCAGACGACGTCAACAACTTCATAGCGCTCCTCCAAGCCAGATAACCGACGCTTGCTCAAGCTTCATTATGACAGTAACTGAAAGGGGGCAGAGCACCCGGTAACGATTACATTGCGATATCGTCGGGAGGGGTGTTTTGTGTCTGAGTCGATGTAAGATCGGGTTGAGTGGAACATCCGCTGTCCCCTTGAATCCGACAGACATTATCGCATCTTGCCGGCGCCGACCAGACAACCGCATGAGGCACTCGTATACTCTCAAATTGCTCACGCAAACACAACAGTGACTATTCTCGCCTTTAGCCTTACACCTTAACACTTCGCCGGTAGGAATCCCGCCTCCCGGAGTCGCCGCCCCGATCCGCAGATCGCCGAGTTCCCGAATCAGGGTAACTGGGCCCAGTTCTATAATCCGACGTTACGCTTATTAAACTTCGTCTGCCGTCACAGCAACAGCGAATGGCACACCCAATACCTCGAAGTGTTTGAGGCCGCATCGGACCTTGTCGGCCTCACTAGTCCGTAGCTTCAGGAAGTCCCTTGTCCCCTTGGTCTCGCGTACTAGGTAGAGCGCCTGGCCGTCGTGTTTAAGAATGGCCCAATCCGGGTTGTATTTACCAACTGGCGTGTCGATTTCGAACCAGCCAGGCAACTTCACAAAGAGCTTAATGTCTTCCCGCTCATCCAACTTGCGTGCGAACTCCCGCTCCACTTCCGAGTCGTAAACAACATACTCGTAAACCGATTTGTTCACCTGCATGGCTGTCAGATAGTTGATCAACTCCTCGTTCTTGAAGAGCATCATTTCCCATTCAGCTTTCGACCCGCCCCCCGATATCTGTTCATACTTGATCCCATCCACCAGTAGGCGATGCAGTTCATATTTTAGGATCGAAGCAACCGCATCCATGAAGCGTTGCGGGTCAACGAAGAATTCAGCCAGCCGACCCGACTCCTTGAGTATACGGACCAAGGTGGAGCGGGTCAGTTCCGTTTCGCTTTGCAAATACGCCAGCAGATCGGGCATAGGCCGGTTCCCGTATGTAACCCTCTCCTCGGCAACCGTCATGGCCGTAGCAGTAACCCCGCCCTTAGTCACGCCAAGCGACCCAGCGCTAACCCGGATTTTCGGCTGTTCGATTTTTCCCATACGCTTCAAGGCAGAGACAACGCGCTGAACAAGGTCATCGGTCTGGAATTCCACCCGATAGGTCGTCTTGGGCTTGATACGATCCCAGAGCCCTTGAAACTCTGGACTAATCTGAACGTCCTTGCGCAAACGGTTGGGGCCTTCGTCTTTCTCTTTGCGGATATGTCGTTCGATCTGATAAGACGCCAGCAGGTCGATCACCGCAGGAGCAAGTTCTTGATGCACCTCGGGCAAATTGAGCGCGAATCCGGAGCGTTTAGGATTGAACGCGGGCTGAATGCGCCCATCAGCATCGAGCATCCCTTGCGTTACAAGAGCGGCCTTGATGGTCTCGGCGGCTTCGCGACCGATGGGCTGTTCCACTCCTTCCACAATCCGGGTGATTTTGATTAGAGCCGTCAACGGTACTTTGCCGAAGGTTACGCCGCAATCTTCCTCGTACTCGGTCTGGAGGGCACTGGCAAAATCTTCATAGCTCTCGTTGGCCATTACGTAGAGCTTGTTCACTGATTCGTCGAAGACCCGAAGACCATTTTGATCCACCGGGAGGCGCAATCCCCGGCCGATTTCCTGACGTTTTTTCATTGCACTCCGCGTCTCGTTGAGCGTGCAGATCTGGAATACGTTGGGATTGTCCCAGCCTTCACGCAATGCCGAGTGACTGAAAATGAAGCGCAGCGGCTCTTCGATTGAGAGCAGGCGTTCCTTCTCTTTCATGATCAGGTTATAAACCTCATCATCGGCCTGGGTGTCACCACGGGTGTCCTTAATTACGCCCTTCTTGTCCTGTGCGAAATAGCCGTTGTGAAGCTTTTCCAACGGCTGCTTGAGCCACTCCAACTCGCGATATCGTTCGTCCTTTGACAGCGCTGCAAGTTCCGCCTCGAATGCCTCTGCGAACTTACCCTTCACTAGCTGACCTGACCCGTCGTAGTCGCGGTAGTTGGCCACCCGGTCGATGAAGAAAAGGCTCAACACCTTGATCCCGCGCTGCTGTACCTGTAGCTCTTTCTCAAGGTGACGCTTGATCGTGTGCTTGATCTGGGCGCGCCACACATCTTGGCGCATCCCACCCATTTCCTCGCCTAGGCGCAGAGTACGACCATTATTGAAGCGGATGAACTCATTACCCGGCTCCGCGTTTATCTCGGTCACCGAGAAGCCTTCTGCGTAAATAGCGCGTTCATTGGAAAGGGCGTACAGGTCTGCGCCGTTCTTCACGCTGACTGCCTTCTCCTTCGGCCCTTCCGCCGTCTGCACATGGATGCGTAGGTTGGCCTTAATACCTTTCTTGTAGTCAATTCGCTCAACGCGTACGAAGGCATCGTTGGCACCGCCTTCAGCCGCGGTGCTAGCCACAACGATTTGCTTAACCAGTTTCAGCTCGAAGGCGCGCACCGGGTCGAGCCGGTAAACGAGGTTATAGGGGTTTCTGTGCGTGGCAGAGAAACGCAGCGTGCAAAGCGGGTTGAGCGCCTTGATCGCCTCCTGCGACCTCTCGGTCGAGTCCACGCTCTGAGGCTCGTCGATGATGACGATGGGTCGCGCCGCCTGCACGAACTCAATAGGCTGGCGGCCAGATAGCTTGTCGCTCTCTTTGTATATTACGTTGCTCTTCTGCTCGGTCTCCGTGCCGATAAAGTTCTTTCGGAATGCGTCGATGTTGATCACCAGAATCTGGAGGGTGTTGCTCACCGCGAACTGACGAAGACGGTTTACCCGCTTAGCATCGTAGACGAAGTGTTCAAACGGCAGGTTGTTGTACAAGGCACGAAAGTGCTCTGTCGTGATTTCGATGTTCTTGAGCACGCCCTCGCGAATGGCCACGCTGGGCACCACGATAACAAACTTCTGGAAGCCATACCGACGGGACAGCTCGAAGATCGTCCGCAGGTAAACATAAGTCTTCCCGGTGCCCGTCTCCATCTCGACTGAAAAGTGCGAACACGGACGGGACAAGTTCGCCGAAGCATCGAAGAGGTCCCACGCCTCCAGCGGCGAAGCCGGGGCAGCCACGTCGATATCGTTTCGGATCTGTACCGCGCGCGTGTTCGACCGGAGTTTCTCTTCGGCCAGCAACAGCCGATTGCCTACCCCGAGATCTGTCCGATCATGGCAGGCGAAGAGACTGCCCATCTCCCCTGTATTGATGACGGCATATTCTGGAGGACCTTGCGGTTGTCCCTCGAAAAGATTGACCACCGCCGACACTGCATCCAGTTGGAACGATTGGTTGGGGTCGAATTGGATTTTCAATCGGATATGCTCTTCACACCGTCTTGAAACTGGTGACGCCCTTGGTTTTGAATATCTGTACCGCATTGGCCTTGAGCTGGTCGTTTCCGGCAAAACCTTCGTCCAGGCAGACAATGCGCTCGGGCTTTGCCTCGGCCATGGCGCGGACCAGACCCAAGGTCAGTTCTCGCTCCAGGCAGATGAAAAGTGCACCTTTGGCCACGCTGTGGATAGTCTTTTCTTCAAGGGTTAGCGTCTCGACTGGTGTGGTAAGTGTGAAACCGCTCTTTAGCAGGATTTCATAAAGCAGATCGTTTCCTGTGCGGCCGTGGAGAATGTGGTCAATGTGCAGTTCGAGCTGACGCTCTAGTGCGGGTGCATCGTGGGGAACTTCGGCGTTCCAGGGTTTGAAGTTGGATTCCGCGAGCTTGAAAACCCGAAAACCCAGATCCTGCTTCGCGGAACCATCCAATGGAAGCTTGCCAAGGTTATCCCCAGTTAATTCATCGATCACATTCTTCACTCTTGTAATCGTGAGATTGGAAATCGTTTTGTCATCCCCCTCTACAGGTTCTGGGAGCTGAACAAGGATGAATCGCCGATTCCCGCTATCCTCCTCATTCTGTGCAAGAACCGCGTGCGCAGTTGTTCCACTTCCAGCAAAATAATCCATAATAAGGTCGCTCTTCGATTGCGAGAGCGACAGTATTCGGCGCAATAACTCCACAGGCTTCTTACCGTTCGGAAATGAAATCCCCCCCTCTTTTCCAATGTTGTTGTAACTGATGTCATCCCAAAGCGTTCCTGTTCGTTCGCGCTTTATAACCCCTCGGTCGTGCTCATAAGCAACATCTGACAACCAAATAACACGCCTCACGGTGGGGCTGATGTAATAGTGGCAAACTCGCTTTCCCTTATCTTTACCCGAAGTCGGGACATATTCTACAGAATACATTTGCTTTTCCTGTAGGGGGCCAGTCGCCTCGATAACACGAGTTCGAATGCTCGTCTGTGCATTCGTGTCCGAAAATAGCTTAGGAAGATATTTAAGGTATGCTTCAGGTTCTTGCAGCCCGTCTCGTTCGCATTGTTCTTTAATTGAAGCCCGACGTATACCATCATGGAGAAAGATTTCTATAGGATTGCCACCCCCATCAACCGTCGTCGTTATTTTCCGCCGATGTCCAGAGTCGAGAAGGACGTTTGTGTACTTCCAACTCTGACCCGCTTCACGCATTTCCTGGATAACTGACATCAGAGGAGCTTCAACGTAACATTGAGTGAACCCGTCATGTAAATCCAAGTTGCGTGCGTAGATCAGGAGATATTCAACGTTTTTCTTTAGCCGCTTATCTTCTCCACCACCAGATGCACCAGCCGCGACCTTGGCTTTTACAGAAACAATATTTACGAAATTCTCTTCGCCAAATATTTCGTCCATAACTCGTCGCAAATTTTGTAGTTCCGTATCTCCAATTTGAGCAATGATTACCCCTTCCTCATGTAACAGATTTCGGGCCAAGTATAATCGAGGGAACATCATGTTCAACCACTTGGAGTGAAAACGCCCATCTGCTTCGGTGTTCGTGCCGAACTTCTTCCCTTCCGCGTCGACCTGTCCCGTGTATTCGAGGTAAGTTTGGAGCGACTCGCTGTAATTGTCTGGGTAGATGAAATCGTTACCCGTGTTGTAGGGCGGGTCGATGTAGATCATCTTTACCTTCCCCAGATACGACTTCTGCAACAACTTGAGCACTTCGAGGTTATCGCCCTCAATGATGAGATTTTCGCTGGAATCGAAGTTGACACTCTCCTCCGGGCAGGGACGCAGTGTGCCGAGGCTCGGCATCTGGATGGTTTTGAAACAGTCGGCCTTACCCGGCCAGTTCATGCCGTATCGCTCCTTGCCCACGTCCACTGCCTGTCCCAAGACCAGCTTCAGTCGCTCGAAGTCGATCTTTTCGCCCTCGGTGCGGGTCTCGGGAAAGAGGCGCAGCAGTTCCTGCTTCTTGTCCTCAGTGAGTCCGTGCGAGCGCAGGTCGAGTTTTTCGGTTTCGTTCTTGTCGCGTGTTTCAGCAGCCATTTGATTCTCCCTTATGTGAGGTGCCAGCGCAGTGTAAAGAGTTGCTCCTGTTCCGTGTGCTGTTGCAGGCGATGGCTGATCTCGTCGAGCAAGGTATCTTTCTCCTGGTCAAGCATTCGGCTCGCCTGATCGTAATCACGCCAGGCGTCATCGCGCTTGGATTCCAACGCACGCACTTTTCGCTGTCGCTCCAGCTTCTCAGGCAGGTTGGGGGCCAGGCGGGCAGCCTTCTTCGTTTCTTTGAGCGCCTCATCCAGTTCAGCCAGCTCGGCCTTGAGCGTGGCGCGGCGGTCTTCGGCCCAGCGGTCGAGCTTATCCATTTCAGTATCGAACCAGCGGCTGTTGCGCGCCGTCATTCCTCCCAGAAGCTCCTGATGACGAAGCTCCTGTGCATCCTCCAACAACACCGTGATATCGCTTGGGATGCGGCTATGCGCCCCCTGGATTGCCGGTAGGTCAAAGAGCCTTCGGCATTGTGCCTCGTCCATCTTCTCGCCACCATCGGTGATACCCGCAAACACCAGGTGGTCCTCGACTTCCAAGGCGCTCACGCTAATACGAGTACAGCGTAACCACCCGGCCCGTCCGACAAGCGGCTCAAGGATAGCAATATTTTTCTGGCTCTCACTGTATTGGAAAGTCACCTTGCCCAGTTGGAGGACAAGAGATTTGCCTCGCGCGAGCACTCGCTGTGCCAGCAGATGACCCACCCGGTAAGTGTTGACGTCATCGACGTGCTTGCCCATGCGATACGGCCCCGAGTGGATGGTCTCTCCGGGGAAAGGATTGTTATGCAGGAGGAAACTGTAGCTGGTTTCCTCGAAGCGAGCATGATCCGCGAGCAGATAGCGGGTGAGTAGCCAGAGCTGTTGGTTGAAACGGTCGAGGAAGTCGTGGCTCTGGATGCGTACCTTTTCCACCACTTCCTGATCGAAATTATCGAGCAGTTTTTCGCGAGCGTCCCGCTCTCCTGCAGATATTTCTGTCTCCAGTTCCTTCTGAAGTTCATCGAACTCGAATTGGATCTGTTCCGGCGTTCGACACTTCTGATAGATCGCCGCGATTCGCTTCTCGAAGTCCATACCGGATTCCACTGCGCCCAGCACCTCGTCGCTTGCACCGAAGACGCCACTGAATAAGCGGAACTTCTCGTCAAGCAGTTCATAGACCCGCCGATCGGCAGCGTTATTCCTGTTGAGGAAGTTGACCACCACTACATCGAACTTCTGTCCGTACCGATGGCAACGTCCAATGCGCTGTTCGATCCGCTGGGGATTCCAAGGGAGGTCATAGTTTACCACCAAGTTACAGAACTGCAGGTTGATGCCCTCAGCAGCGGCCTCAGTGGCAATAAGTATGAACGCCTCATCTCTAAAGTTCTCCACAAGGGCCGCGCGCATGTCGGCGCTGGGTGATCCAGAGATGTGGTCGGTACCGGCATGCTTTTCCAACCAACGCCGATAGATGGCTTTGGAGTTTGGGTCGTTGTTTGTCCCGTTGAAGACCATGACCTTTCCCGCGAACTCAGTCTGTTCGAGGATACGGAACAGGTACTCCTGCGTTCGGCGCGATTCTGTGAATACGACGGCCTTCTGCTGGAGTGTCGCTACCCCTTGGCTTTTCCGCGCATCGGCGGCGGCGGCGAAACCACGCCGCAGAGCGGTCAACAACACCTCGCCCTTCGAGTTTTTGATGATCGACTGGGCCAATCCGTGGAATTCGCGAAGTTTCGCCATCTCCTGACGCAGTTCGATAAGTTGCTCGGCCGTAAGCCTCCCGTGAGCGGGGGGAACGGCGCTGTTCTCATCTTCATTCCACTCGTCGGTAAGTTCCTCTAGTTCTTCCAAATCATCGGGCAACTCTTCGGGTGGTGTATCCACGGCTTTGGACATGGCAGCGGCAGTCTCAAGCTTCTGCACGAGACCATGTAGGGTGTTGGAAATAGCATACGTGGACGAGGCAAGTAACTTGCGCAGGATGAGTGTCATGAGTTGGCGTTGGCTGGACGGCAAGGCATAGAGTGTTGGCTGTTGCAGGTAATCAGAGACCAGATCGTAGAGACGCTGCTCTTCGGACGTAGGGACAAACTCTTGTACTAGGGCAAGTCGATTGGTGTACCTCACGTACTCCAACACCTGGCGGCGTAAGGTTCGCTTGCATAGCGGCTTGAGTCGCTCTTTCAGCTCCGTGAAGTCGGCGTCGTTGCCCAGGCGCGTAAAGCGGGCTCGATAACTCTTAAGATCGCCGAACGCATAGTCATCGATGATGCTTACAAGCCCATAGAGTTCGAGGAGCGAGTTCTGGAGCGGTGTGGCCGTCAACAACACTTTGGGGAACGGCGCCACCGCTTGCTTGATGGCAACGGCAATCTTGCTGGATGTCTTGTAGACATTGCGTAGCCGGTGCGCTTCGTCGATAACTACCAGAGCCCATGGGGTCTGCCGGAGATAAGACTCCTTGGCCCGCGTAAACTGGAAGGAACACAGAATGATCGCTTCCTGTTGGAAGGGGTTGAGATTCCCGGCGCGGATTGCATCATTAAAGCTGCGATTCTCTAGAATAACCGACGGCAAATAAAACTTGTCGGCCAACTCCTGGCTCCATTGTTTGCGCAGGTTGGCCGGCACGATCACCAGCAAGCGTCGCTTCCGCTCGGCCCATTTCTGCGAGAGCAGGAGACCCGCCTCGATGGTCTTCCCCAGTCCCACCTCATCCGCCAGAATCGCCCCCCGGGAAAAGGGACTGCGAAAGGCAAAGAGTGCAGCTTCGACTTGATGTGGGTTCAAGTCTACCTGTGCGTCGGCAAGCACGGAGGCCAGCTTTTCAACGCTGTCCGAAGAGCATCGCTTTGTCAGCTCGTAGGCAAAGTACTTGGCGTGGTAGTCGGTCAGTTGCAACTGGGTGAGTCAACCTCTACACGTATTTGATATTATTAATTGGTTTATATCCAATAGCGGATTAAATGCAATCGCATGTGGATTTCAGATGATCCTCAATAGCAGCATAATACCCTTGAATCAACTTCAACGGGATGATTGCATCGACTGAAAACCGTATCAAACAGAGGAGAGGTCGCTTATTCGATCGTGAGAAGCACTGTGGACCAAGTTTGTCGTGTTCTTTCATCTCACCCGAAGGTCCCCATTCCCCTAATCTTCACAACCTCTTCTGCCGATACATATTTAGCCGGGAAATTTTGTTCTTCCTATCCGGGCGTGCCCTGTTTGCGCCCGATCGAAAAGGGGACCCTCCATGGGCAAAGAAGTGACTTTGAAATCTCCGTTGAAAGACCCACCGCTTCATAATCCAGGGCAGTCATTAGAAACTGAGCTCCAACGCGTCATGGACGACGAGTGGATGCCATACTTCATTGCGTCCACGGTGTGCATCGTTTACGCGGCCTTAGAGTGGCTGCGGGTTTACAGACCGTCTCCGCCAATTCCATGGGGCGCGACGGCAATAGCAATTTTTGTGGTGTGCTTTTCAACGATCAAAATAATCCGGATGCGCCCAAAAATCCGTGCACTCAGGCTGGGAATGGATGGAGAGAAGGTAGTGGGTCAATTTTTGGAAGAATTGCGAGCAAGCGGAGCCACGGTATTCCATGATATTTGCGCGAAGGATTTCAATGTGGACCACGTGGTGGTTTCGCCGAAGGGGATATTTGTCATCGAGACGAAAACGCGTAGCAAGCCCAAAGGCACGAGGGTCACCGTGAGGTATGATGGAGAGAAGTTATCTGTTAATGGGAATGTCCCCAGCCGCGATCCAATAAAGCAAGTGCTAGCTATCTCGGCGTGGGTTCAGGAATTGGTCAAGAAGAGCACTGGAAAATCTTTTCCGGTGAGGCCGGTTGTTCTGTTTCCTGGATGGTATGTGGAAACAGAGAATGCAAGCGCGCATGACAAGGTATGGGTGCTTAATCCTAAGTGCTTGCTCTCCTTCATCCAGAATGAAAAAGTTAACCTCCCCCCCGAGGACGTAAATTTAATCACTTTTCATCTCTCGAGATATATTCGGAGCGAAAGATAGATTCATTAAATATCGCATCCGATGACCGCTATCGCGCCTCATCTTTCGGTGTCACTCCCCAAAGGACGTTGTTTCACCCACCTGTTAACGCCCGTTAATATCCGAACCACGATCATTTACACATTTTCGTCTAGGACCAACCGGTACCCCGTGCTCCCCGAGTGGGAAATATCTGGAATACTCTTGGTCAATTTCAAATGCCACCCGAGAAAATCCCAGGAAACCCCCCAGGGAAACGTCAGAAGAATGTCAGGTAGATCTCAGGAGGATACCAAGGTAGGTCTCTTGGAAAATCTCTTGGCCAACACCCCGAAGGTCGCATTCATCAAGTTGTCTCGGTGGAAATATATTTCGGTTGGGCCCCGCGGAGTGTGCCCATATTGTGACCGCATCGTGAACAGCGAACATTGACGTTCCCGACTGCGCGATGTATACAGAGACATTCGCATATGCCCAACGAGTTGTTCATGGGCATCGCGAAGGATCAAAAGAGGGCGGAAGGGATACAACAAACGACAGTACTCGGACCGAATATTCTTCCGATAGTTCCCCTCACGGAACCTTCCGCTTAGACCTTCAGCCAGAGGGCAATACCGGGCGAGGTGGAGAGCGTGGCGAGGAAGCCCACAGGATCTTTCAGGGTCACCAGCGATAGCGACCTTCCCTTCTCCGTTCCGCATGCTTCCTCACCCGACGATGTATTCTTGTTCTTGTCGCAGGTCTCCCGTGAAGCACGAGCGGCCGCGGAAATGGCTCACCACAATCCTTATCGATTTTATTTCCGGTACATGCCTCCCCTGAATGTATTTTGCGCCCCCCGTGTTACCGAGACGGGGGGAAGAAACAGTGAGGCCACCGATTGAGCAAATGATAACGGGTAAAACACGGGTGCAGCGTTTCACCTGTTATACATGCTCGAGCCTTTGTACTGTTATAGAAGTTGCAGTCTAATTACATTTTGGCTCACGCATGCAGCAGGGGAAATGGAAAAATACATGCTGTCATCGAATAACCCTATAATCCCTAACGGCGCGACTTGTGCTAAATATTTGTTTGCTTCAACCATATGCGCGAGGAGAATGACTCTAATATGAAAATTGATGTCCATGCACACACTAAAAAGACAAAACAAGGTGAGGCTGAAGCCAGAGATATCGAGCCGAAGCAGTTTATCGAAATAATTGCCGGGACGGATGTAAGAATAGTCGCCATCACCAATCATAATGTATTTGATTACACTCAATACGCGGCCATTAAAAAGGAGGCTGGCCAGGATATTCAAGTATGGCCTGGCGTTGAATTGGATGTCTTGGAGGATGACCGAAGAGCTCACCTCCTAGTAATTATCTCACCCCAAAAAGCGCAATCACTTTCAGAAATCATGACGAAGATTACATCTGGAAAAATACCCGACACATTCTCTATTTCCATAAAAGGCGTTATAGATAATTTCGACCATCTAAACCCGATATACATTGCGCACTACCATCAAAAAAAGCCTGATTTGCTAGATGAGTCTATCGAAAAGCTCGTTTCTGCGACCAAGTTTCCGAGCAGAGTCATCAAGGAGGTCACAAACTCTATATCTGCAGGCATCTATATTAGTCATGGCCATCGATCAATATTCGGATCAGACATACAAGACTGGGAAAAATACGGTGAAATAGCAAGGGATCTCCCCGACCTTAGATTGCCGGTAGAAAGTTACGAGCACTTCTGTCTTCTTTTAGAGAAAGATGCTAATGCAATAAACACGATTTTGGACAAAAAGAAGTCCGATTTAATATCCTTACGCCCCTTTGAGGATGATACAGAATTAAACCTTAAAGTTTACAATGACATCAATGTTCTCTTTGGATCAAAGGGGACTGGCAAAACAATGATTTTGAATGCCATCGCTAAATACTACAGAGATAAGGGCATCAGCGCAGACGTTTTCGAGACTGGCGCAGAGAAGTTGGGTGCGAATTATGACTTGAAGGGGAAAATGTTTTCGATCGACCTAAAAACTCACGGAGTCGATTATTGTACAAACGAAATTGATTCTGTAAAAACAGCAACTGAAAAGGATGTTACTAATCCATCAAACTATATCCAGTATTTCTCTACAGAAATAAAAAATAAAAACGCAAAAAAGATAATAATTCAAAACTTTGTCACCGGAAACCTGAAACAATTTGAAAGAAATTTCGCGTCTATCAAATCGACTCAGGAAAAAATTACAGAATTTCTCAGCTTCATCAGATCTGATCAGACTCTGAGAGATAATATTAACACTAAAAAGATCGGTGCATTAGAAACTAGCCTTCAGGAAGTTATCAGCGAATTGGACGGAATTCGTGGAAACAAATACGTAGAGCTAAAAATTAATCAATTATTTAACAGTCTAATCGCCACGGTAAAACGTGAAATATCAAGAAAGACGGGTACGCCCGAAAGACCTGTAACGACAGGATTTCAGGATTATGCGCTAAATAGAATTGGGATTGAGGTAAGCGCAAGGAAAATAAAATCGAATCTTAAAAAAGTGATAAACATCCCAAACGAATATGTGGGCAATTTGGGACGGAAAGGGGATTTGTACTGTAAAACTGATGTCGTTTTCCAAGATGGCCACGTATCAGATGGAAGTTTGTCTCCAAAATCCATGGTGACAAAGCATCCACAAAAGTATTTCTCAAGGAAGATGGAGGAAATTATAGACAGTCTCTGCGATACAAATCTATTCGAAAAGATCGAAGAGTTGAATTCTATCGAAAATTCTGAGCTGATAAAGTCGTTATATGAATTGCTTCTATTTAAAAGGTATTTCGTCGTGGACAATAAGTCGTATTTGCCATCGAATGGTGAGATATCTATGCTTCTGCTGCACAAAGAACTATCAGAAGATAAGGACGTATACATCCTAGATGAGCCTGAAAAAAGTCTTAGTAACGACTACATAAACGACACCATCGTCCCTCTGATTAAAGAGAAGGCCAAGGTCTGCAAGAAAATATTTATCTCCACTCACGATGCAAATATCGCCGTTAGAACATTGCCATACAATTCTATCTACCGGGAGCACAAATCCGATGGATACGATACGTATGTGGGTAACCCGTTCTCTAATAATCTCACAAATATCCGTGATCGAACTGATACCCTTGATTGGAAAGAGATAAGCATGAAAACTTTGGAAGGCGGAAAGGAAGCTTTTGGGGAAAGGGGAAGAATTTATGGAGATATATGACGCCAAAATGATTAAGGATGGCGAAAATCATTATCTAGAGTTAAATATAAAAATCGAAACTTTGCGAATTTCGATGACTGAAGATTTGCCAAATGAAATAAAGTCTGTATTCAATAAGTTAATACTTCGCCTAAAGAGTGAGCACTTTAACTTCAAACTTGAAAGTGTCGATACTGATTTGTTTTCACAGGTGGCGACCGAATATATTGGCCAATTAAATAGAGAATTAACAGCAATACATGGAGAACTAGCTCATCAAAAGCTGTTAGTGAATCCAGTGAAGGCTGGATAGACGTTAAGAGTAATAGACCTAGAAAAGATTATAAGGACAAGATTTCCTCCCAGCAGTGCCAAGATTCGTTTGATACGGCGCGCCACAAATCAAATGAACCCGAATAATACCTTCGGGTTGGTAATCAGGCGAGCATGCTTCATCAGCAGCCAAACCAACTGGCACCGAGGTTAGGATAATACAATGGAACAATTAAGGCAGGTTCTTACTCAGGACGACACCGTTCTATTCATAGGGTCTGGGATATCTCTTTGGTCCGGATTACCGTCATGGCCTAAATTTATCGAAGAATTGGCCGTTTTTATAGAAAGTGCAGGAGGCAGTGCGGATTTGATTCGTGACGAAGCGCGCCGTGGGGACCTGCTCCAGGCTGCCAGTTACGGCTTTGACAAGCTGACCAAACACCAGATTGGCGAGTTCGTCCGGTCTGCCTGTCGATACGGGGTTGCAAAGCCACATGAGATTCATAAGAAGATAGTCTTGCTTGGCCCAGGTTGCTTCGTGACGACTAATTACGACAATCTCATCGAGGAAAGCCTACGACTTTGGCAACCGGATCGCTTCTTTCGCCCTCCAGTTTCTAACCGACATCTCACTGAGACAGCCGAAATCGTTCATGCTCGGGCGGTTAATTTTGTGTTCAAGCCACACGGTGACGCAGCAGATTGCGAGAGTATTGTGCTAACTCGTGAACAATATCGCCAATTGCTTCCGGGCGGTGAAAGGCATGCCGCGTTGGAATCCGTCAAGATATTATTGGCAAGTAGGCCAGTTGTTTATCTTGGATTTGGACTTCGTGACCCAGATTTCCTCTATATTCGTGATCTCCTTTCTAATACCTATAAAGGAGGAACGCGCGATCATTTTGCGATTATGGCTGACAGTGCAGCTGGAGAAATTGATTACTGGAGGCGAAATTATGGAATCCATCTCGTAAGCTATCGAACAACCGAAGGCCCAAATGGATTGCGTGATCACAGTGCTCTTTTAACGATGCTTGATGAGCTTCTGTCCAGCACGCCTCCAGCCACCAAACCAACGATTACGGAGGAAGAATTACCATGCTCGCCTGAATTGGTTCTTGCACTAGCTCGACATGCTGGACGGCTAACGAGATTCATCATGAACGAACCCGAATTTCCGATTCGTGTCCATTTGGAAAATAGGCAATCTGTTGGATCAAAATCATTCTATAGGCGCGATAAGTTTGACCATTATCCTGTCGAGAGGTTTTTGAGTGAAGGGCCAGACCGCGCCCTCCTTATTGGGCTCCCCGGAGCAGGCAAGACATACTCACTTAAACGAGCTGCTGCACAACTTGCTGAAAAACTTAATGAAATATGTCTCGCCGAGAATTTTGAAGAAAGGAAGGTGATCATCCCCATTCTTGCAGATTTAAAGCTCTATCGTGGTAATCTTCAGGTTTTACTGGAACAAACACTACCAAGTGGCTTGTCGCTTTCCTTTTTGAGCAAGCGGTTTAAACTAAAAATATTCTTAGATTCCTTTAATGAGATGCCACGAGAGCATTGGGAAAGCAGAGCCTATGAAGCGGATTTCGCACGAATTATAGAGTCGCTAAAAAACACAACTATTATCATTTTTTCCCGAAGCAGTGATGGTCTTTCTAAACTTGATTTTCCCTCCTATTGCTTAGATCAGATTGATGTGAAGTTTGTCAAAGCGGAACTCCAACACCGACAATTCCAGATCGATGGTAGGTTTGAACGGGAGGTTCTGTGGTTATTGCAAAAACCAATCTTTTTCCAGCTTTATATTAGTGGAAGAATAATATTATCTCCGGAGCCTCATCCAAATGATTTTTTCCAGTCTTTTTTTAAAGCGCTTTCAACTTCTTGTGAATCCCACTTTGATATTATCTTCGATCTGGAAAAAGTTCTTTCGATCGTTGCGTATGAAGCTATGAATCGCGGAGAAGAAACTCAACCACTCACTCATATATTACAAGTATTGAGGAATCAGCTTCAGAAAGCCGGGGTCGGGAATATTGATCCTTCAGACATTGCAAACTGGTTGGTTTCAAAGTCTGTTTTCATTCCCTACATCGGCGGACGGATAGCTTTTTTCCACCAGTCTGTAACAGAGTATCTTGCTGCTGCAGAACTAGCGCGCCGGTATCAAGCAAGTCCACAGATCTTACAAGAAAATCTCAGGCTCATGCGCTGGGATCAGGCAATTTACTTTGCGCTAAGTTTTTTGCCGCAAGAAACAGCGGCGATGTTCTTGAAGTCAGTAATAGAGGCCGATTTCATGCTCGCTCTGAATGCATCGAAATACCTTGAAGTAGGGCGGAATGAGGTCGTGGCCAAACTGCTTTCCGAGATTCCAGGTAGAATCAAATACTACAAACCATTTGAGTATAAGCTCATACATGCATTTCGGTACGGTGTAGTAGTAACTGATGTTCATGAATCCGAGCTACGAAAGATCATGACGTATCGGGGCATGATCGGTGCCGCTGCCGTTGAGTTGCTCACAGAGCTGAAGGGAGCATCGGTTAAAGCAGAACTGCTGCAGTCTCTATTCGAATTTCGTCATGATTATAATTATTGCTGCAACGGTGTAGCAGGAGCTATTAGCCCATTCATTGAGATTGAAGACCTGAAGACGTTGGTTGCTATGGCAGATTCCATTGAAGTAGAAATGACATCCGAATCAGATGAAAACACGGCGTTGGGTTTCATCTCCGGTACAGAAAAATTGCTTGGTTCGATTGATCTTGCAGTGATCAGAGATGTGTTTTTACCAAGTGAGGAAATTACTAAAATTCCAGAAGTTAGAGCGCGCATTCTTTGTAGTGTCTTGCATTCACGACATTCTACTGCCGGATTAGAGTTGGCAGCTGAATTAATACTGCTTGGTGTTAACAAAGCTGCAACAGCCATTTTTTTCATCGCAAAATTTGCCAAGCCGGAAAACGATTTATCTTGGTCTTCATTTAGCAAAGATCATGTGGACAGCCTCTTGTCGATACTTAAAATTTCGAATGAAGATGTATGGGCGTTAAAAGCATTGTGTTATATTTGTGCAGCCCGTCCGGATCTTAAAGAAATCGTTAGATCAAGAGCCTTGAATGAGCATGGACTTCTCAAGGCAGCACTCCTATATATCGTTACCCCCGATGATAGTGCGCCCATTATTAGTGCACTTTCGGAGTTGGTTGATATGAACGGTGAACAACGTCGGAAGGAACCAATTCATCTTCTTAAGCAGATCGAATTGAATTGGGGAGGACACGAAGATTTAATGATACGCCTACTAAAATTTCGCGATGTTGAGCTTGCTTTGGCTATTATTGACGTTGAAGAGGACGCGACACTTTGTGAACTAGAGATCGGGCCAATCGAATGGTGGTTAGATTGGATTATTGATGAGATGAACGAAAATAAGGGGTGGTGGCTTTCTTATAAAATATCGAAATTGTTTTCAAAAAGATTGACTTCCACGACTCGCGACGCGTTTCTTTCTGAATTTAATAGACCAGAGTCGAAATACAGAAAAGTATTAGCTAATTTTATATTTTTATATTCCAAGGATGACCTAAATACCGACAGCTTCAGCGAAGAGGCGATTTCATTTTTACTTGCGAATTTGAGAGAAGAGAGATCTGCAGATCATATACATGGGAGCCTACTAGGAAACAGAGCCACAGAATCGTTTGTTGCTGAGCGCCTGCTGCCGCTACTTACCATATCAGAGGAACCTATTGCGACGAATCTCCGTCGAGTTTTACAGCATGCAGGATCGCGGCACGGCCGTCGGTATGTAGCGACTTAATTTCGTATCACTATATGCCACAAGAATGATGTTGCGATGGCAGATAAAAGGGTGCTTGTGCAATATTCTGGGCACACTTTGGGCACAGCCTATTGAGACCTTCGGGTTATCTTGCAAACGGTTTTTTGTCAGAAATACGGGTTTTTGTCGAAAGTATAGTAGTGTGCCCAAAACGTGCCCACGAGGAAAGTTGAGGGGTTAAAAGGCCCTTGTAACCCATTGTAATCATTGAGGTTGAAAATCCTCAATGAAAAGCAAAAAAGCCAATTAAATTAATGATATAAAGTACTTAAGTCAAACCCATAATCCGAAGGTCCTCACCTCCAATGACCGTCGGGCAACCCACCCGAAGGTCACTGTCTCCAAGCGGTCTTAAGGGAGAGAGTACCCGATTTGTTGCCTGGGCCTG
>Ga0209212_1003790_pt1 | contig 19453 bp, 18 predicted proteins | sample RifGroC2_FD_183996 | JGI IMG/M metagenome (GOLD analysis project Ga0209212, IMG submission 183996) | Groundwater microbial communities from Rifle, Colorado, USA - Groundwater C2 (SPAdes) (version 2) | ecosystem: Environmental > Aquatic > Deep subsurface > Groundwater | place: Rifle, Colorado... | reverse complement strand
GTAGGTAGTGGGTACTACGTCTACCGTACGTACTTGCAAGAGTATGTTGTAGATCTTCAAGGAATGTACGAAGAGTTACAGGAAGGGGTTGATTCGGCCAAAACTATGTCAGAAAAGTTTAGAATGTAAGCTTTTTAAACAATAGCTTGAGTGTGGTGAGTAGGTTTTACTTATATGGATTATTTGGTAGACTTAGACTGTTTGCTGAGGCAGCTTCCACCTGCGCTCCGATGCGTCAGAGCTTCGGCGGACAAGGCAGTAAGACATTTGATACATCAGCATATCGTTGTTCTGGCAAAGCCAGCATAACGATATGCTGAGGTAGCTCAGTTGGTAGAGCATTCGCCTGAAGAGCGAGGGGTCGCCGGTTCAAGCCCGGCCCTCAGCACCAAAACAATAAAACCGCTATGTGGCGGTTTTATTGTTTTGGTTGACTTTTAATACAAAAATGGTAATTTCCCCTCAGGAAACGGTTTTTAATTATGTCGCACAATTCTGTGCAAAAAGAGGAGAGTTGCCATGTGTGAAGAGGGTATCGGAACAGATGTTAGAAGTATCGTCTCCTATATTTTGTGGCACATTGCTGCAGGGGGCTGTGACACCTGTCTCAGGTGGGTCGGTGAAGGATCAGGTGAAAATCCAGTCATCGTTGCTATCGCACGATTGGAGAAGATACTGGATGACCCGCGTCAAAATGAGATCGACAAGTTGTATGTAGAGCATACCCTTGTCGATCTTATGCGCAATGAAGGTGAAATTGTTTGTCTCGACTATGTCGACGCGGCGTATGCGGCACTTGCGGGAACTACGTATACCCTGAGTGATGAGACTCGTACTGCGATTGCCTCGTTTGAAGCTGAACCGGAAAATGAGATTACGGTGGAAATAGTAGGCGAACAGCGTAAAGTCAAGTAAGGCGAGTTCATTACAAAAAATCACCTCGGTACAGTCGTATCGAGGTGATTTTAAATGTAAGTTTTTATCCAGTCTTTACTTTAAGCTTTGTTTGTTTTTCCTTGTCAATTTTTGGAAGTCGTATCGTAAGAAGACCATGTTTTTCTTGTGCTGATGCCTCCTCTACCTCTACCTCTGCAGGGAGGAGGACCGTTCGTGAAAATGAACCCCAATACAGTTCTTTGTGGAAATAGTTGTCTTCAGCTACTTCTTTATGTTCCTCACGAGATCCCCGTATGGTTACCATGTCACGAGAAATTGATATATCAAGGTCGTCAGGTCGTACACCAGCCACAATGCTTCGAATCACTATTTCGTCTGGTGTTTGATACACATCAACAGTGAGTTGGCCTTCTGCCGCTTCTTCCTCAAGCCATTCTTCTCTACTGTCTCTTAAGTCTGTAACAGATCCACCACGACCTCGGGTATCTTGTGCTTGACGTACAGGAGCTTCTTCTTCGTACGCATCATCGTACCCGTCGTCGATATCTACCGCTCCTGTTAGACGCTGAAAAAAAGATTTTTTTTGTTTTGGCATGATGTACTGTTTTTATAAATGAGGACGAGTGATACGTTTAGCACGCTCGAATAGTAATAGTAGCCCTATAATCCCAAGCCACACAGAGAAGAACACAACTGTGGTCACTTTCTCACTACCTGTAATTATATGGTGGTTGAATAGCGCATGCAATACGGATGCAAGTACAAGTCCTGTGCATAATGAAAAAAATTGCATTGAGTACGATCGATAAAAAGTTATTGCAATGGAAAAACCAACAACCGCACTTGAGAGTGTGTGTATAAGTGCGGCTCCAGTAAAACGCAAGTTGCCCGTCACCATTCCCCCGACAACATCACCCACTCCTAAGGGTCCAAGGAGAAACAATCCTGTTTCTAATGCTGAAAAACCTAGTGCTACTGTGATGAGATATATCATGGCATCTATAGGTTCATCCACTGCCCTGCGCCATAAGATAATAACTACAGCAACAAAATATTTCATAAGTTCTTCTGCTGTAGCCCAGAGAAAGATGGGGCGAATTTCTGCTGGCAAGTCACGACAAAAGCTGACGGTATAAAATGGATTTGAGAAATCAAGCGGCCATATGCCACTTGAGACGCATTTAGCCAACATTTCGAGAGGTAATACTAACAACACCGCGAGCATGCCTGCGAGAAACGCGGCAAGAATGAGCCACTTTGGTTCAGGTGCTTGACTGTCTTCTTTGAGAAAAAACCATAGCCACAAGAGGGCAGGGAGTAACCCACCGAGTAATGCGTATAAAAGGATAGTTCCGGAGAGCATACAATATTATAGTACCAAGGGTAGCGGGTATGCGTACATGCCTTAACTTTGAAAGAAATGAGTATTTAGTAACGAGTAACGAGTTTTGAGTTACGAGTAAAGAGAAAACGGGACGTGGATTGCTTCCTGCCCGCCGGCAGGCAGGCGTCTGCGGACTCGCAATGACGAACTCGGATTTTTCACCCTGACACCTTTCGAGTGCTTCAGAATATATATTTGGGCTGACTCGTTGCTCGGTAACTCGTTACTCGTTACTCGTATTCGGCCACTTAGCTACCATAAGAAGCTCTGTTTCTTTTTCTGGAAGTGCTTGCCATATTTCCTCAGTGACAAAAGGCATAAAAGGGTGCAGAAGTTTGAGTTGGATAGTGAGTGCTTCATACAGTGCGCGAACCCTACTTTTTTTTAGAGATACTTCGTCTCCCTGTAAGATATGTTTTGATTCTTCGAGCACCTCATCTGCAAATCGGTGCCACGTGTAGTGATAGAGTTTTTCTCCTGCTATATAGAGACGGTACTTTTCGATATCAGAAGTAACATCGTGTGCAAGTTCTTGTACCTCTGTCAGTAGAGAAGCATCTCCTTTTTCCAATGTATGAGTAAGATCAAGTCCTGCTTCATCAACAGCACTCAAAACGAAACGACTGATATTCCATACTTTGTTCGCAAACTTCTTGTAGGCGTTTATTTTGTCGGGATCAAGATTCATGTCAGTACCCGCAGTGTTTCCTATAAGTAGTCCCATGCGTAGCGCATCGGTACCGTACTTCTCTGATATTTCAGTAGGTGCGGTTACGTTACCCTTTGACTTGCTCATTTTCTTTCCAAATTTGTCCCGTACAAGCCCGTGGAGGTAGACGTTGCGGAAGGGAACCTTGCCAGTTCTGTAGATACCAAACATCACCATGCGTGCCACCCAGAAGAAAATAATATCAGCAGCGGTTTCCATGACGGTCGTAGGGTAGAAGGTTTTAAAATCATCACTATCAGGAAAACCGAGTGTGATATAAGGCCACTGTCCGGAAGAGAACCATGTGTCAAAGGTGTCTGGATCTTTCACTACCTCTCCACCGCATGCAGTACATGTTGCAATGCCGTTTGTAAGGTCGACGTAACCTGCGTCACATTTTGTGCATATCTTTGCAGGTATAGGGATACCCCAGACTATCTGGCGTGAGATGTTCCAGTCTTCTATACTGGTAAGCCAATGTCGAAATATTTTCTCATGTTGTTCAGTTAGGATACGGAACTCGCCATCAGCAAGTGCTTTGAGTGCCTTTTCTGCGAGAGGTTTCATGGTTACGAACCACTGCTGGCGTATCTGAGGCTCTATTTCTCGGGCGCACTTATAACATACCGGCACGGTATGTTTGTATGTGGTATCAATTTTCACAAGCAGACCTTTTTTCTCGAGTTTCTCAACTATTTTCTCACGAGCTTCTTTGATAGGCATACCCTCAAACTCTCCCGCAATAGGGAGCAGTTTGCCTTGCCAATTGATGATTTGCTCATAGTCAAGGTTATGGCGTTTTGCAATTTCGAAGTCTATGCCAGAGTGCCACGGAGTAATAGTCATCACACCCGAGCCCATTTCAGGATCTCCCGCCACATCTTTAATGACTGTCGCGGTGATAGGTCCGTTTATCCACTCAAGCTCAATTTTTTGTCCATGGGTATACTCAGCATACCGTGTATCATCGGGATGCATCACGACATATTTATCACCGAATTTTGTTTCTGGTCGCGAAGTACCTATGACGAATGGTCCGTACTGGAAGTAGTAGAACGGTTCGGTACGCTCTTCATGTTCAGTCTCTAGATTTGAAAGAGAAGTCTGGTGTTTGGGGCACCAGTTGACGGTACGTGCACCCCTGTATAGAAGTCCGTCGTCATCTAGTTTTTTAAACGTGTCATGTACGGTATGTATCACTCGATCATCAAGCGTGAAGAGTTCTCGAGACCAGTCACAGGATGCACCGAGTTGTCGTAGCTGACCTTCCATAAAACTCTTGTTCGAGAGGGTGAAGTCAAGTATTTCTTGATAAAGCTCTTGTGGGTCCATGCCAAAGCGAGAGCGTCCTTCTTTTTGCAATTTCTTTTCGTACACAACCTGCGTCTCGAAACCAGCATGATCAGCCCCAGGGAACCAGAGAGTTTTTTTACCCTGCATACGGGCGACACGGGTCATGACATCTTGAAGGGTTACAAAGAGCGCATGTCCCGCATGGAGTGAACCGTTGGCATTTGGGGGAGGCATGATGATGGAGAAGGGTTCTGCATCACTGCTCGTCACACCCTTTTCTACACAGATGTCAGGGTTGAAGAACCCTGAGTTTTCCCATGTTGTATAGATTGCTTTCTCGCTTACTTCTGGGTTGTAGGGTTTTAAGAATTTCTCGTTCATCCCATTAGAGAAAGGAAGCCCTTGCTTTTGCTGAGTATCATCTGGGGTGTTATTAATTTCTTGAGTCATTGTGTTTACGTTTTATTTTGCATTGGTACGTTGGATAGTAGCATAAGAACGAAAGGCACTCTAGTAAAGAAAGTATAGAGTAATGAGCCCTGAGCAACGAGCCAAAAGTGTTTATCCTAGAGTAAGAAAACAAAAACGTTGTTATCTGGAAAGTTTTTGTGTTTTTGCGAGCCGCATACTATCGACTCTTTACTCAGGGCTCATTACTCATTACTTATTACTTAACTTATTACTCTTTTTTTCTTCCAAACTCTCAAAGTCAACTTGAAGGACATATGCGACTTTAAGAATATACCGCGCAAATTATGCTCTTTTTAATGGACAAGAGACATCTGTTGACCTCAAAGACCAGTCCTTATGTGTAGTACATATGCACATTGGTACTCTGCATATATGGTGGTATTCATATATACAGAGCAAACGGTTCTGACAAGGGATTTACGTTTGCTTTTTAGAGCGTGACTGGATCAGGGGGCTGATTTTCAGCTACGCGGGGTCCGACCTAAGACACTTCTTGGGATCACTCGGACCTCGGCAGCTGGACGTGAACTACCTTTTAATTACATAAAAATATGAAAGAAACAATTTTTGCATACGTCTACAAATCAGCTATCACGGTGATGTTTCTTTCCGCAATACTGATACTTTTTGTTCAAAACACCGCACCTTTTGGTTTGTCTGTCTCGTGGAGTGATGATGGGTTTGGATCTTCACTTGTACTTACTCGTCCTTTGGCTACTGCTACTGTTGGAAGCAGTGTTGTAAGGAGTGCAGCACTTCAGAGTAGTGAAGTCTCGGTGTACTCAGTTGATGAAGTGTTGCGACGTGATGGCACGATGTACTACCAAATTGTTAGTATGGCTACACCAGAGGTGCTTACAGTACCTGCAGTAGAACTTGGAAGGAGTGCAATAGTAACAGTACCTTTTATGGGTGTATTTGTTCAGATGTTAACGAATGCTGTAGGAGTTATGGCGCTCGTTGGAATACCGCTTCTTATGCTTGGTATCAATTACACTATTGTGTTCGTTCAGAAATTGTTACCAACCCTTTCACTTCTCGAGAAAGGTACAACACAACATCCGGCAACCTTAGAAATACAAGAATCAGAATATAAAATGACTACCGTTTTAAAACCATACAAATTGAAGAGAAAATTGAGTCTTCAGTAGTGGTGTAGATTAGACATCAGTAATATATATTATGACTACAACATTGAGAACTAAACAACAAATAGCATGTGATGGTGTTCGTACGACATGGTACGCTGACGCGTTTACAGAGATACTGCATCAGCAAGTGACAACTCAGTTTTCTATGGACGGAGTGATTCCTTCAAAAAAAGTCGCATTGGTGAGCCTGTCTAAAAATGTGGCACCACAAGAAGTGGGAGCGATTGAGGGCCTACAGCAAGCAAGTGAAAAACTTAAAAAGTTTGCAGGCAACATAGATGGAGTCAGATTTCCTTTGGGAGTTGGTGCGTAGCGAGTAGTTAGTTCTGAGTTACGAGTTGTGAGTAAAAAGTAAGTCGAAAAACGAGGTTGAAGGTTACAAAAAATACTAGTGGTAATACTAGTATTTTTTCAGCTCTCGCTCTTCACTCTAGGTTTTCAAGTTTTTCTTCGTTTTCTCTTTCTCGTTACTCGTTACTCAGAACTCGCTACTCGCATTACTTTCAACTCAGAATTTTAAATTTCCCGAAGCAATAAGGTTATCTTTTGCGTCAAGCATCGGCTCATTTCTGAGGTGCATAAAATACCCTGCCATGCCTATCATTACTGCATTATCAGTGGAGAGACCTTCTGCAGGAAGTCGGAGTGTACAACCGAGCTCATTTGTTACAAACATCTTTTCCAAACTCTTCCTGATATGAGTGTTGGCAGAGACACCACCACCTAGTACGAAAGTACGTGCTGGGTACTGTTCAAGTGCACGTGTTGTTTTTGTAATAATCACGTCGCGCACAGCATCTTCAAATTCTGCACAAAGAAGATGTCTTTGTATATCACTGAGTTCACCAAGTTCCTGTACTTGGTACAGTACAGCGGTCTTTAATCCTGAAAAAGAAAAATCTAAGTCACCGGATTGGATCATAGGGCGGGGCATTTTTTTGATGGCACTCATGAGATGTGCAGGACGGGTGGCAAGTGCCTGTCGACCTTTATTCGCGAGTCTTGAAAGCTCCGGTCCACCAGGGTAGGGTACGCCCATCAGTCGAGCCACTTTGTCAAATGCTTCTCCAATAGAATCATCACGGGTAGATCCGATAACACGGTACTTTCCCCATCCTTCTGCATAGACGAACTCAGTGTGACCCCCTGAGACAATAAGTCCGAGTAAAGGGAAGGTTATTTCTTCTACAGCATACTTCTGAGCACGTTCGTCTTCCGCATGTACTGCACTCGCAACTATATGTCCTTCGAGATGATTCACGGGAAGGATGGGGAGTTTCCAGATATAGGAGAGGGCACGTGCGAAGTTGATACCCACCCAAAGTGCTGGTTCTAGCCCAGGGCCATGAGTCACCGCGATGGCATCAAGTGCAGGCTTTTCTATATGTTCTACGTATGTGACAAGTGCTCGGTAAAGCCCTTCTTCTCGTACTAAGAGTTTTTGGAGGTATTCCTTTTGTTCGCTGGTAAGTTTTTGAGTATTAGGGATAGATAGTCTTGCTTCACGCAAGGCGGTTCCAAGGAGAGGCGCAAGGTTTGCCGCGTGCTCACGCTTCGCAAGAGAAGGATACACACCTCCAAACGCCGCATGTTTTTTGGCTTGAGAGTAGAGTGCATTTCCGCGAACCTGGAAGGTGGTGTTGTTGTATGCACCTTCTGCTTCCAGTACCGCAACTGCAGTTTCGTCACATGAGGTTTCAATAGAAAGTATTTTCATAGCACAGGATTTACGCAAATGGCGCATTTCTTTGTTGCGCTACACAAAATATTCCTCACCGTATAGAGGCATACGCCTCGGAGTATTTTGTTTGCGCGCCTCGAACTGCATCCGTTTGCGTAAGTCCTGTATATACTAACATTAGTTTCTGTTCAGAAGAATAATAAATATATACTGTTGAAGTTATGTGGTAAAGAATGTACTATATCTTTCACTGGACAGTTAGCTCAGTTGGTAGAGCGTCCCCTTGACGTGGGGAAGGTCACAGGTTCAAATCCTGTACTGTCCACAGTAATTAAAAATACCTAGTTTTTTGCTAGGTATTTTTAATTACTGTAGGGTACAGGATTTGAACGAGAAGTGGGGTCGGGAGGACTGGGTGTCCTCCCGTGTAGGAAGTACACGAAACCGTGGGTTTCGTGAGCACAGCTTTAGCGAGCCTGACGAGGTAAAGCGAGCAGTGAGGTTCCTGTACTGTCCACTCGACTTCGCTCGTGGCAAGCAATTCGGTTCGCATTTCGCAAGCTCAAAGCTCACTCGTAGCAAGTCACAGACTTGATTCGCATTTCGCTTAAAACTACTTGTAATACGTTCTAGTTTTATTCTTTTTGTGCTACCTTTTGTAAATGCATAAAAAGCCGTTAATGGTAAACGTAGATGATCCAAGAGTCTTTGCGCTGTGTACTGAATTACTCGAAAAAGGGGGAGTCATCTTGTACCCGACTGACACGGTCTACGGCCTCGGGGCTGACGCAACAAACGCAGAAGCCGTAGCAAAAATAAAAAGGATAAAAGGTCGGTCTGACGCAAAGTCATTTCTTGTGATGCTTCCGAGTGTCTCAGCACTTGAAGTGTATGGCGAGGTGAATAGTACTGCTCGAACACTAGCAAAAAAATTTCTTCCTGGGCCACTAGGGTTAGTGTTGCAAAGTAAAGGTGGTCTACTTGCTTCAGTAGAAAGTGAAAGGGGAACTGTTGGCTTTCGTGTTCCAAACAATTCTTTTTGTCTTACTCTTGGAGAGTTTTTTAAAAAGCCGATAGTTTCTACAAGTGCAAATATTTCTGGACAAATACAACCTAAAAGTATCAAAAAAATACTTGAGCAACTTGGAGGCCGTGCGGAAGATGTTGATGTGTGTGTTGATGCTGGAACTTTAATCTCAAGTAAGCCTTCTACTGTTGTTGAAGTATGTGGAGAAAAGGTGAGGGTCTTACGTGAAGGTGTGCTACCAAAAGCATTGCTTACGCCATGTCTGTAAGTCTAGAAGGGTTTTTCGGGTCAGTTTGGTTGCAAAAAGACGATAAAAGTTAACTGTTGACGGTTTCAAAAAGAAGATATCAACCCTGTCTTAAGGCTGGGGGTGTTGTGCACGAGAAGTTTCTCTAAATCACTTTCTCCTCTGCAGTTTCTTCCAGGGGTGTTGCACTTTCCTCTTCCATTCCAACGATAGGTTTTTCAGGCATTGTTTCTGGAGGTGTGCTTGCTTCGGGGGTAGTCGCGGGTGAGATGACCTCCTGTTTACTCTTTTCCATAAGCGTGTAGAGGGGGCATGAGTGGAAAAAAGCGGTACCTGCGAGTATGGCTGCGATTGTTGCAAATAAAATTTTAACTACGGCATTATCAATCAAAAAAAGTGCAAGGAGTAAAAGGACAATTCCTACGAGCGTACGTATGTGCGCTTCCTGTGTGCTTACGTTTTTTTTCATATCATTTTTGTATTATGTAATAACCTAATTCTAAGCATACCGCATATGCACCAGTCTGTGTACTTCTGCCCTGAGTATAAAGTGTAGGATGCTATACTAGTCGCATGGGAAGAAATAAAAATGGATTGCTTGATAAGAGAGTAGGGTGGGTAGCGTTCTGGTCCTTTTTTGTATTTAGCGTACTTGGCTGGACATTTTCAAAACAAATCGCTATCGTTCTCCTCTATGTTCCGGGGCATAAGATACAGGATGTATTTCTCTTCGAACGTGCGACACTGGTAATCCTTGTTGTGATTACCGTACTTCTTGCGTTTGTGGTAAGCACAGCAGTCCTAGCACATATGTTGCAAAAAAGTACAAGAGCAACTGTCTCCAGAGAAACAGTCACAGACCTGATGCTTTCACGCGAACAGTTTCGTAAGTTATATGACAATAGTCCGGTACCGTATCTCCTCATGGATGATGTGGGGAACATTCGGAATCCAAACCGTGCTGCACTGCGTTTTCTTGGTGGGACACTTGAGGAGTGTGCTTCAACAAACTTCTACACACTTATCAAAGATGAAGAAAAATCTAAACAAACCATGTCAATGCTCCGCACCAAAGTGGAGCGCTCAGTACCAATTTCTCAAGAAGAGATGTGTATATTTCCTCTTAATAAAAAAACTGAACGATACGCACTCGTCTCAATATACTCCCTGGAACGTACCTCACCCATTCCGTTCAAGCATCTGGTTGCCCTTGTTGATATTAGTAAGGAAAAAGAAAGTGAACGTGTGAAGACTGACTTTTTGCTCCTCGCCTCCCACCAGCTCCGTACACCCTTAACTACAGTGAAATGGTATATAGATTATTTACTGACGAGTACAAAAATAGAAATGCCCAGTGTGGTTAAGGAATACCTTGAACAGATATATATAGGTAACGAGCGTATGATAGAGCTTATTACTACGCTACTCACGGTTTCAAGAATAGAAATGGGTACTCTTGCGCCCGAGTATACGACGGTACACATCAACGAAGTCGTTCACGATATACTTGAAGAGCTCAGTGCAGATATTCAGAAACGAAAAATTAAGGTACAAGTGAGGTCTGAAGGGAACGACTCGTTGGTAATGGATCACACGATGATTCGTATTATCATCCACAATCTCCTTACAAACGCTATTAAGTACACCCCACAAGGAGGCGTTGTGACTATTACCTCCAATTTCAAGGCACATGCATGTAGTATTTGTGTTGCAGATACTGGGTACGGTATACCCCTAGAGGAACAAGATAAGATTTTTACAAAAATGTTTCGTGCGTCAAATGCAAGAAAGGTATCAACCAGCGGTACGGGATTGGGTCTGTACCTCTCGAAGGCATTTGCAGAAAATTTGGGAGGAGGAATACTTTTTCACTCGGAACAGGAAAAGGGAACCACGTTTACACTCGCATTACCACGTGTTGCACCTGGAGCCTAGAACGGGTATGCTACCTTTGTAGAACAATATTACTAGTATTATTATCGCACATTAATTTATGGATTCATCAAAATCAGTACTCATCATAGATGATGAAGAGTCGTTAGTTTCAGTACTCTCACGAAAATTTAATGACGAGGGTATTGCTACATACACTGCACTGAATGGACGAGATGGTCTTGATCTCGCGCTTGAAAAACATCCAGATATTATCCTGCTTGATATCATGATGCCTGAGATGGATGGCTTTGACGTAATGCGTAACCTTCAAGAAGATGAATGGGGAAAGACTGTTCCCATTATTCTTCTTACCAACTCTTCAAGTATTGATACGGTAGCGAAGGCAGTAAGTTCAGGCATGAGTGAATTTCTTGTAAAAACAGATATACGTCTTGATGACGTTGTAAAAAAAGTTAAGTCTCGTTTTAAATAATTACAGGGCTTTGGTATACTTGAACGGTCTTATGAGAAATAAGACCGTTTTTGATTCAAGGAAGTGTAACTTATATGGGCCTATAGTATAGCGGTAATACCCTGAACTAGAGCAAAGCACAGTACAGGGCACGCGTACCCATGCCTGCCCCGCACTAAAATGGGCCATTAGCTCACCTGGTAGAGCGCACCCATGGCATGGGTGAGGTAGCCGGTTCGAGTCCGGCATGGTCCACAATTCCCATTTTTAGTGCTGGGGCCATGAATTGAGTTGGGGTTTCCACCGCAGGTGGACTCTCTGTCGGGGAAGGGTACAGTTGTCCGATCGACTTCCGCTGCAAGGTATATAAGCAGTTGTACAGTCTTTTGGTTTGGTTGTACTATATTTTCATATGAATAATTTTGAAAGAGTAAACAACACTTTTGAGGAGAACACAGACCAAAAAATAATAAAATTATATGGGCAATTAGTACCTAAAATTATTCGTGAGTTGGAAATTAGACATGCCCTTGATGATACGACACAAATCGAGATTGATAAAATTCTTAAAAGAACATCTCGCAAAAACAATGTAGTGTTTGATAAAGACACCTTGTTGTTTGAGTCACTTGATCGTATCGCCATACGAGATGGAGGATTATCTGACAAACTTAAGCAAGCGTATGAAAAATTACTTGCAGAACGTATCGTAGATATTGTTCAAAAACAAGGCGTAGATACATTGTATGATGTTTTGAGAGAACAGTTGGGGAGCAGGAGTGTATATATAGACGACGAGGATGTTGAAAAAATTGTTACTGAGAGATTGTCCTCCTTGGGTGCTGATACCTTAGAAGAGGTTGAAGAAGAAGCATAATAGAAAACAAGCCACCGAACCTAGGTTCAATGGCTTGCAAGTCTTCATACATTCGCCGATAAAAATCTTTTGAGTGTTTCCGTGAATTGTGGATCAGAGCACTCTCCAGTGAGAATTCTCAAAGCATTTTCTTTTCCTTTTCCAAATTTCTTCTTAAGGAATAAAAATCTCTCTTCATGATGAAGGAGATAATACTCACAACAAAGTTGTTTGGTGTTTAACTCTTCCTGAATGTGTCTTGTCAGTTTGTACAAGTGACTGTGCTCAGGCGGTATCCAGCCTATACTGGCGGGCTTGCTTGGGGACGTTCCCCGACCGTTTTTTTTAGATTCACTCAAATATACCACTCGACCGTTTACAGTTTTTTCATGCCACCTCCTGAGGCGATTGGTATGTTCGGTTTCAGTTAATTTGCGTACACCATACTGCACCTCCTCATATTTGTGGGGGAGGGCTTCATTAAGGGTGTCCTCAATTTTTACATATGTAGTAGACCAAGAGATGTGGCTCGTCTCAAGAGACTTTCTCAAGGCCTCAGATCCTGTTATCTTTTCGATTACTCTTGCAACCAGTGCTGTATTGGACATGTTACACCCTCCCTGTAACGATAGAGATTGATACTTCTTTAGTAAAATCTACTTTCATTATGCCACAAATTCTGGAATAAATCAAAATTTTACTTAACGGATGTGTGCATAAAGAGGTAATTGAAAACGCCACACTTGGTGGCGTTTTCAGACCTTATTTTGTGCCTGTTATATCTTGCAAGAGACACTAGGTATATCAAATGTCGATACTATCGATTTACAGAGTGTGTTGAGGTTTTTTCTATCACGAATAATGTGTTCTTCGTCAGGGAATTTAAGTGTAGAAACGTTGACATTTTTCGTTTTTGCATAATCTACATACTTGGTTGATTGCGATACAGGGACGGTTGAATCTCTTTCACCCCATACCACCAACACTTTGTCATCCTTGCTAAGTTTTTCCATTCCGGTGAATACACTAGCTTGTAGATATGCATCCAAGTTGTGGGTGTCTGGAACACCATTAAAGAGATCTTTAAATGGTGAAGTTGGAATTTGCTGGATAAGTCCGTACCAGTCAGAGACACCGTTTATTGAGATTGCTCCCGCAAGTGTTTTTGGTGTATCCACAATGCCACGAAGTGCCATGTAGCCTCCGTAACTGTTTCCAATAAGGTATACATTTGTAATTTTTTTATCAGCCTTTATTTCCTTGATAGCATTTGCAACTTCTTTCATCTCGACACTTCCTATTTTCATATCAAGTGCCTTTTTAAACTCCGCACCATATCCAGTAGAACCTGAGTAGTCTATTTTGTAGACGTAGTTGCCACCACCAACTAAGCGCTCAAGAAGCTCGTCGTACACTGCGTAAGAGAGGTAAGGGTGGTACCCTTTAGCTACTTGTCGCATTGGTCCTCCGTGCATCCAGATAAACAAATTACCACCTTTGCTTGTAACCTTCTTTGGAGAAAGTAATACACCATTGCTTCCACCGTACTCTTTTACTTCACGGGTAATGTTTGTACTTGCTGGAGAATCTTTTACGGGAGTAAGTGTTGTAGCTTTGCTCAGTTTGGGAGAATGAAGAACAACGTTGGTATTTTTTCCGACTGTCTTTAGGTAGGCTAGATAAGAATCACCCTTAGTGCGTACGAGTTTAAGGAAATCACCGTAGGAAACGTCAGTGTCTACAGAAGAGATTGCGGTTCCGTCGTAGCTAAACAAATCCCATTCAAGCGGTCCGTCCACATTCGCCATAAAATAGAGGTTTGTTCCTACAAAAAGGTAATCTTCAGTTTCTGTGTTTGGTTTGGTGAGCTGTCTGAGTGATGGGGTCACGCTCTTACCAAGATCACTCGCACTCATCGTAAACAACGTCCTGTAACCACTCTTATCTTCTAGGAATGCGACCCGCGACTCATCGTGAGAGAATTCAAAGTAAGACTGCATAGATGAAGGGCCATTAGTCAATTTTCCATCAGCAAATTTCCACAGTTCATGCTTAAGTGTGTTGTAGTTGTAGCCTGTGACGTATGTCGCATTTGGAGATATCTGAAGGAATGATAGCTGTTGGTTCAACTTCAACGTAGAGAGTTTTTTTGTGGCGATATCGTATCGAGTGAATGTAGTGCCTTCTTGGAAAACTATTGCGTTGTTGTTTTTTGCAAAGTGAACAGTCGCCGTAGTTTTAGTGTACGGTATAAGTGCTAGTTTCTTTGGTTTTTCTCCACTAATGTCGTAGAGAAAATTGTAGGAAAGGGCTCCTACTGAGAAGGGCTTTACCGCCAATGTTCCGTCTGCACTTGTTTTGTACGTTTTTGATCCGAGAAGTGATGGTAGAATGCTGGGAAGGGTGCTTCCTTTGCTCGCACAGTTGTTGTCTGGAGTACAGGTAAAGTACTTCGGTCCTGTAGGCCCTTTGTATTCAAGAAGAAGTGTGTCACCATGCTGTGACTTAAGTGACCCGTACTGAATCTCTCCAGCTTCTACGAAAGATGGTACGACCAAAAGTATTGCAGCAAGTGTAAGAAATATGGATGTTGTTTTCATACTTTATAATTTGTTATGTGTCGTATATGACGGATGATATTGTGTACTCTAACACATTAAAATGTGTTCTTGTATAGGACTATACAACCGTCCACCAAACAGGAATACTTCATTTGTTTAATTCGCAAATCACAATTCTGGACAAAAAATATATATGCGTGGTACTGTCAAAGAAGTACATTTTGAAAGGCTTTGTTGTCAGTAAACCTCATAAAGGGTGACGAAATGATTACTTTGATTTCTGTGGCAGGGAGGAAATGTTCAAATCCTTATTGTGATGGGTACCTTATCAGAAGTTTGTCCGAATCGTTGGCTCGTACAGGAGAGGTGACCACATCAACTGAATATCAAAAGAAAAGGAGAATGAGTGTACGGTATACGTGTTCAGTCTGTCGTATGGTACACATTCCTCATGCGAAAGCAGGTGTGGGTCGACCGATTTAATACGTAATATATCGAAAAGGTGCCTCAGGGCACCTTTATGTTGTATGATACCTCGTATGAAGTATATATTTTCACTGGTATTCTTTTTCGGTGTTTTTGGACTGATGTCACAGCCAGTCTTCGCGGAGGAAGTTGTCTCATCGTTTGATGCGCGTGTGGTAGTACATGAAAACGCCACTATTGAAGTAACCGAACGAATAGTGTACGACTTTGGGGATGCAGAACGGCATGGCATTTACAGAAACATTCCATATAGCTATCAAGCAGGTACAGAAACGTATACCGCAGAGGTAAGCTCAGTTTTGGTGACCAACGAAAGGGGGGAGCCACAACAATTTGGGGAAAGTAGGGGAAACGGTGAGCTTACACTCAAAATAGGAGACCCCGATGCGTTAATCACAGGAAGTCATGTGTATATTATTTCCTACCTCGTCAAAGGACCTTTTTTATATTTCGATGAGTATGATGAGTTTTACTGGAACGTGACAGGTTTCTGGGAGGCCCCCATACAGCATGCAAGTGTGCTTGTAGACCTACCCCTGGGTGTGCAGGTTCTTACTGCTTCGTGCTACAAGGGTATCGATGGTTCGAACGAGAGTTGTGACAGCGACGAGCGTCTCGTCAACATTGAGCAGGCGGGATACACTGCGGAAGCAAAAAACTTAGGAACACGGGAGGGGCTTACGGTTGCAGTTGCTTTTCTCAAGGGCTCTATAGTGGTTATTGAGAACGCATGGGAGGGGGAGAAGGCTCTTTCACCGTATGACTTTTGGCCTTTTGCAATTCCACTTTTGGTGTTGTTGTATATGTTTCAGTTATGGTATGAGAAAGGTCGCGATCCAAAAGGACGAGGGTCTATCGTAACACAATTCACTCCACCATCAGATTTTCTCCCTTCGCTTGCAGGTGTGCTTTATCATGAAAAAGTAAAGGGAAAAGAAATATCAGCAGAAATAGTACGGCTTGCTGTCGAGGGGTACCTTAGAATACATCGCTTCGAAAAGAAAATCCTTCTGTTTAGTAGCACGGACTACCTGATAGAACGCGTTGGCGAAGTGGTTCCCAAAGATGTACTTGGTTCGCTTATCCTCAAGAAACTTTTTCAAGATGAGTTTTTGGGAGAAGTAGAAATAGGAGGCGAGATGAAAAAGGGAGTACTAGTATCAAAAATGGCACATAAGTTTGTTGAGGAGAAAAAGGAGATAGATACGCTTATGTATACGGAAATACTCGAACGGAAACTTTTTGCCGAACGTCCCGATAAGGTGCGACTTAAGTATATGCTTATAGGTCTCCTTGGAGGTGCGGCCGGCTTTGGACTCACTTTTGCCTTTACCACTAGCATAGCGTTTTTACTTTTTGGTATCGCATTTTTTGCTGCAGGAGTTATCGTTGCAATCATGGGAAATTGGATGCCGGTCAAAACAAAAGAGGGGGTACGTATGAAAGAGTACCTTGAGGGGTTCAAGCGCTATCTCTCAGTTGCAGAAAAAGATCGTATTGATTTTCATTCCTCTCCAGATCAGGACAAAACAGAGCCGGAAAAAACTATGTCCCTGTTTGATGCGTGTTTACCGTATGCGATTATTTTTGGCGTCGAAGAAAAATGGGCGAAAAAGTTTGAGGACATCTACCAAGTAGAGCCAAGTTGGTATAGTGGTGGCGCTGGGCATGCCTTCGCAGCAGGAGCATTTGCCTCTGATCTCTCAAGTTTTACTGCTGACATAAGTACGGCTACCGCACCCCAGTCTTCTGGTGCTCACGGAGGAGGTTCAAGTGGCGGTGGCTTTGGCGGAGGTGGTGGAGGGTCATGGTAAGCATGATAGGTATTTTCGACAGTGGCTCAGGTGGACTTTCAGTGTTACGAGCGGTGCGGGAGCGTGCGCCTAAAGCTGACATTGTATACTTTGGCGATTTAAAAAATGCTCCGTACGGAAACAAAAAAAGAACAGAGCTCGACGCACTAACTGCCCATGGTTTTCAAACACTTCTAGATAATGGTGCGACACATATAGTGAGCGCTTGTAACAGTGTGTCTGTATCATCAAGAAGTTCTTGTGAAGCGTGTCAACTTTCTTATAAAGCACTCATTGAAATGGTAGGGCCAACAGTCCAACGTTTTGAAAATACAAAAGCTCACGTTCTTGTACTTGCAACAAAAGCAACAATAGAGAGTGAAATTTACCAGACCGAATTTAACAATAGGGGTATCAAAGCAGATGGAGTGGCACTGCCAGAACTTGTGCAGTGTATTGAAAATGGAGCAGAGAAAGCGTATATGCAGAGACAGGTTCGAGAGACGTTAGAAAATAATCTGCAAAGTGAACATACCCACACTGTACTTGGCTGTACTCACTTTCCTCTTGTACGAGATGTATTTGAACATGCGCTCCAAGAATTAGAAAAAGAAGCTATCATTGTTGATCCTGCCGAAGCAGTGGCTGATGCTGTGGTGGCTCGTTTTGATACAAAAGGCGAAGGGACCACACGAATACTACTGAGTGCAGAGAGTGAAGTTTTTAAAACATTCCTTACATCATTGTTCCCTGAAGGAGTTAGTGGTATAGAGGTGATATAGAGAAGAGTATATTGACACTTTTCTTTCGACGTCAATAATACTAGAATTAATTCTAGTATTATTGACGTCATAGTGGGGTTAATATCACACCACAAATAGTAGCCTTTGGATGGCTCTGGTGCGTTCAATCGACACACGTCCAGAGGAGGTACACAAATGTCGGAAGAGCCAATTTTTTAATAAACCAACACTATTCTTTATCAGCAAATACTACTAATCTATCAGAATAGCTCTTTAAAATTTCATTCCAAGACCCTGCACAGGTAATAAGATTTAAGTGAGCTTTTTCATCACTTGGAGTATACACCTCCGTTACATCAGTAGTTGAACCATACATCCTATTTTCTCTCACAATAAAAGTATTTATCATACCCTTTTTATCTTCAACGTATATCTTGTCTCCCTTTTTTAATTTATAAAGATTATCAAATACTGCAGGTATTCCATTTTTCCAACCCGAGTGCCCGCCAATAATTGAATTTCCTTGTTCTCCAGGAATTGGTCCGAGATTAAACCAGCCAACTTCATCCGGACCTGTCGGTACGTCCATCTCCCCTTGTACATTAAGACCAACAAATTCAACCTTAGTATCGATATTAATTTTTGGAATTTTAAAACGAACAGGTACACTAAGATTTTCCTCCTCCCTTTCCTCGGTAGGAGGGGGAGGAGGACTCTTTACTACTAATGCTACTAAGTTAGTTTGATCTTTTGAAATATTATTCAAAATAAATCCTACAAAAAATACAAAACTAAAAATAACTAATGTTACTACTTTCCATTTTAATAATCTTTTAAATAGATTCATTCTTAATGAAAGAAAATATTAAAAATTTTGGAAAATATTAAAGTATACCAATGAGTAATTATTTCTTCTGGAGGAAATCCTGTATTTGGAAGGCTTGGGATAGATACAACAACTGTAGCAAACGCGTAATCCTTTGCTGTTATATCATTTGCGGTGCCACTTGCTGTGGCAGTATTTGTAGTTGTTTTAGTAATGTTTGTTTTACAAGTAAAAAACCATACTTCATTATTTTCAAGTAAATTATTTTTATTAAGGTCTCCGGGGTGTCCTAATACACGCCCTGGTAATCCTGTACATTTGTCATCAGTAATATTTACATCACTTAATGGCACAGTTCCTGGGTTAGTTACTGTATACGTATAAGTAACCGCACCTCCTCCAATAAGAGCAAGCGGATTTGGAACTTTTGTTACATGAATTAATGGTGGTACTACTGGTACACCAACAACAACCGTTGCGCTTGTTGTATCAGTTGCTTTAATGTCATTTGCCCAGCCACTTGCAGTTGCTGTGTTTGTAGTTGTTTTAGTAAGAGTATCTGAACAACGATACACCCACGTTTCATCCTCATCAAGTTTAGTGTCGTTGTCTATATCTCCTGAGATGAAAGCCATAGAGTTACATGTATCATCAACCATCTCTATATTATTTACTGGAACTATTCCAATATTTTTTAGAGTATAGGTATAAGTTACTAATCCTGGACCAGTAGGTAGAGCTAAAGGATTTGGTATTTTTACCACATCAATTAATGGTGGCACTGGTAGAGAAGGGTTTAATAAGGCACCACGACCACCTGATAGTGGTGCTGGTAGTGGAGCTACTTCACATGTTGGTTCAAGAATTGTAGTAGCAGTACCGGAAAATGTCACAGAACCATCGCTTGATAGTTCCGCAGATGCTATCTCTCTTCTTTCACCTGAACAAGTTTCGTCTCGGTAAAGGATGGCTTTATCAATG
>Ga0209212_1003787_pt1 | contig 19456 bp, 15 predicted proteins | sample RifGroC2_FD_183996 | JGI IMG/M metagenome (GOLD analysis project Ga0209212, IMG submission 183996) | Groundwater microbial communities from Rifle, Colorado, USA - Groundwater C2 (SPAdes) (version 2) | ecosystem: Environmental > Aquatic > Deep subsurface > Groundwater | place: Rifle, Colorado... | reverse complement strand
AGGCCGGTCTTGAAACGACGGCATCCGGCCACATCGAGATCGATTCCTGCTGCGCGACCAAAGCGGCGGGAATCTACGCCATCGGCGATGTGACCTCCGGCAGCACACAGACCGCCCATGCCGCAATGGCGCAGGGCATCACCGCGGCGGAAAACGCCTGCGGCAATAAACAAACCGCCGCGGAAACCCTGATTCCCTCCTGCATCTTTACGGATCCGGAAATCGGTTCGGTCGGACTCACCGAGCAGAAGGCCAAGGAGCAAGGTCGCGCGGTCCGCACGGGGAAGTTCTTCCTCGCTTCGCTCGGCAGGGCGCTGGCCTCCGGTGAAAACAGCGGTTTCGTCAAATGGATCGCCGATGCGCAGACCGATCGACTTCTGGGGGCTCATGCAATCGGTCTGCACGCGACGGAATTGATCGCCGAAGCCGCGGCTGCCATTCGCTCCGGCCTGACCGCGGAAGAGCTGGGCAGGGGGGTTCACGGCCACCCCACCCTATCGGAATCCTGGATGGAAGCCGCGCACGCAGTTCATGGCAAATGCATCCATGCGGCGCCCAGGCGGCGGACCGCCTGACAGTGATTTCCCTTGACAGACGTAATTATTTTCCTTAGACTTTTTATAATAATCAGAGGTGTAATATGATAGGGGCCATGAAAGAACAAGATAGAAAGATCGTCCTGGAATTGAAGAGAAGATTATCCGCCGATTTACAGAAGCGTGTGATAAAATTCATCGTCTGTGGATCTCGTGCCAGAGGCATCGATACAGAAGATTCGGACCTCGATCTGGTCGCTCTGGTTGATGAAAAGACCCCGGAAATCGAGAACGCCCTCGATGATCTCGCCTATGGCGTCATGTGGGATTATGATTTCAAGCCTGTCATTTCGTTAAAGGTCTTCTCCGAGGCGCGTTTCCGCATTTCCACGGAAAAGGGAATGTCATTCTACAGGCACGTCGAAAAAGAAGGCATTCCCATATGACGGATGAGGTCAAAAGATACCTCCGTAAAGCCGAGCATGCTCTCGGAGTGGCCGAAGACCTACTGAAGGATGGACACGTCCCGGATGCGGCCAGCAAAACCTATTACGCCATGTATTACGCCGCCCAGGCGTTATTAAACTCCGACGGAATCGACGTCGTCAAGCATTCGGCGGTTGAGGCCGCTTTTGGGTATCATTTTGCCAAGACGGGGAAAATCGATGCCAAATTCCATCGAATGCTCATGAATGCCCGTAAGATCAGGGAGATTGCCGATTACGACATCGACGAGGAAATCGTTGAACCCGTCGCCTCATTAAAAATTGACGAGGGTCGCGCCTTCCTATCGGTCATCAAGGATTACCTTGGCATGTAATTGTGATAGGCTTTATTATTGAATCCTTCCTGTAACAAATAATAGACATGCCAATATATTTCATGTAGCTTTCACATCGAAACGAATAAAAAGCCGGGTATGATTATTGTAGATCAGTCGAGGTACGCACTGCTTCCTTTTTTGCGGATTCATTGTCTGCTCTGCAGCGTGATGTTTTCTACAATGGGAGGGAATAAATGCCGGATTATTCCAGTAATTATGCTAAAGCTAAACCATATGAAGATTATTTTAATGCTCAAACTCAATTAGTATGGCAACTGATTTCTCTCGTAGAAAAACATGGAAGGCCAAAACGTCTTGCTAAATTAGATGCTTTGTTGTTTGCCTTACTCAGCCATTCAGGATCAATCGTACAGCTGCTGCGAAGTGCTGCCGTTCCTGAGGCCTACCTGATATCTCGATCATTCTTCGAGAAGTGTGTTAATTACTGTTATCTTAATGTGTGCAGTGAAGATCAATATGATAATCAACTATCTTGGACTCGTCAAAAGATGCTAAGAGCATTATATACAAGACAGAAGGCGTATAAAAACATAGAGCGTGATATTCCCCTTCCAGAAATATCAGAATTTCTAAAAATTAATAAAGATTTAGAAAAGTTCACAGGGAAAAGAGGTGGAGAAAAACCAAACTGGACTGAAGTTCCTATACATCAGCGTATTAGAGTTATTAAAGAGTCAGTGGATGGTTTTCCAAACGAGATGTATCTTCTAACGATGAACGTAGTTTACGAATATGCTTCAGAAGTTGCGCATGGAACTTTGTATGGAGCTCTGTTTCATGTTGATGTTTTTTGGGGGAAAAAAGGAAGTTTGGATGACAATGTGAAACGATTAGTATCGATGAGCATGGATTTACTATTTTTTTTAGGTTATTTGGTAAATGGTATCCTTGAGGTAGTTTCTACTATCATCCCAGCTCAAGAATTATTAAAGGTATCGAAGGATAATTTGAAAGATAAAATACAAAAAAACCGTTCGGCCCTAAAACATCAAGAAGGCGAACATAATAAAGATTAGAGAATTGATGACGCTTTTAAATAGTATTCTTTGCTTTTCAAGGAGTACTGAGGGCATTGACTCGTAGGTGTATGAAAGCGGTCAACAGCACCTTTTTTGAATAGAAGCAAGCATCGACAGGATGAACGGTTTTACGCAGGCAACACCCCGCTGATGCACAATCATCCACCCTATGGGCGCTTCATCCGGGGGCAGTCGATGGCTGCTTAGCCCTGCGGGTTTTTCGGTCTGCCGGCCGCGGTCCCGGCGAGGAGCTCGGCGGCGTGGAAGGAGCTGCGCACAAGGGGTGCGGAAAAGACCGCCCGGAAGCCCATCCGCTCGCCCTCCCGTCCCAAGTCTGCAAATTCCCCGGGTGTGACGTAACGCACCACCGGATGGTGCCGCTTCGAAGGTTGCAGGTATTGTCCAAGGGTCAACATGTCGCAGCGGGCGCCGCGGAGGTCGCCCATGGCCGCCAGAACCTCTCCCCTCTCCTCTCCCAACCCCAGCATCAGACCGGACTTCGTGACTGTCTCCGGGTCGATCGCTTTGACCATCCGCAGCAGGGAAACCGAGCGGTTGTAATCCGCCTGCGGCCGCACCGCGGGATAGAGGCGGGGCACGGTCTCCAGGTTGTGATTCAGGACATCGGGGCGGCTCCGCAGGACCGCTTCCAGCGCCCCCCGGCTGCCCTTGAGATCAGGGATGAGCACCTCCACGGTGATCGCCGGGCTCTGTCGCTTCAACGCCTCTACCACGGCTGCAAAGTGGCCGGCGCCGCCGTCGGTCATGTCGTCGCGGGTCACGGAGGTGATGACGACATGGTTCAATCCCAGCTCGTCGGCAACCGCGGCAATCCGTTCCGGCTCACGCGGATCCGGGGCGGGGGGGGTTTCTTCCGATGGGATAGCGCAGAACGTGCAGGCGCGCGTGCAGGTGCGGCCCAGGATCAGGAAGGTCGCGATGCCGCGGCCGAAACAGTCGCTCTGATTCGGGCAGAGCGCCTCCTCGCAGACCGAGTTGAGCCCGTGACTCCGGAGCAGCCCCCGCGTCTTTCCATGCATTGCCGGATCGGTCGCTCTGCAGCGCAGCCAGGGCGGTTTCATCGGAAGGGCTCCAGCGTGTCCGGAGGCTCCTCGCGGAGGTAAAACCGGAAGACTTCGACGAAGGCCTTCAGCATCAGCGACTCGACCGCTTCCATATCCTGCGGTCGTCCCAGGATCCTGGCCATGGAGGTCATCGGGCGGCCGGTCCCGCACGGGTTGATCAGCCCGAACGGGGAAAGGTCGTTATTGACGTTCAGCGCCAGTCCGTGCGTGGTGATCGCGCTTGACAGGTGCACGCCCAGGGAAGCGATCTTTTCCTGACCGGCCCATACCCCCCGGAGCTTGTCCACGCGTCCGCCAACGATGCCGCAGCAAGCCAGGACACGGATGATCACCTCTTCCAGGTTCCATACGTAACCGGCGACGTCGAGGGCGTGAGATTGCAGGTTCAGGATGGGGTAGACCACCAGTTGGCCGGGGCCATGATAGGTCACATCGCCTCCCCGATCGGTGTGAATGATCCGGATGTGATTTCTCTCGATCGCCTCGGGGGCGAGCACGTTGGTCGCCTTTCCTGACTTCCCCAGGGTGATCACGGGGGGGTGCTGCAGCAGCAGGAGTGTGTCCGTGATCTCTCCCTGCGAGCGGGCTCCGGCGAGGCGGTTCTGGAGGCAAAGCGCCTCCCCGTATTCCACGATCCCCAGCCGATAGCTCCGGCAGTCGTGAAGGCCTTTCGTGCTCTGCAACGTCACTTGGCTTTGACCTCTCTCATCAGTACTGGAAAATATCGACCATTTTCCAAATCAGTCCTACCGGACAACGTCTTTCAATCGGTGCTGTTCCCTGATGCCCAGATAGGAGAGAAGCGCCAGCGCAGACAGGATCAGGAACATCCCCACACCTTCCAGGACGGAAGGCCGCTCTCCGAGCTGAACCGAAGCGAAGGCCACCCCGATCACCGGTGTCGCCAGCGTGCCCATGCTCGCCATACCGACGGAAAGCCTGTTGAGGAGATAGAACCAGAGAAGCAGCGAGAAGGACTGGCCTATGACCGATGTGTAGATCAGCCCGCCCGTGAAATACCAGGACCATTCGATGGGTCGTCCGGGAATCGTCAGGGCCAGAAGGATCAGGGGGATCGATCCGAAGAGCATTTGCCAGGTCGATAAGGAAACCAGATCGAAATCCGTTTTCTCTCGCATGATCTTCATCGTGACGGCGCTGCCTGCCCAGGAGATCCCGGAAAGCAGGGCGAGGAGTGTACTGACCGTGGTGCTCTGCAGTTTCCAGGGCTCCATGATAGTCATCAGTCCGGCAAAGGCCAGAATTACGGCGACCCACTGGAGCCCGCGGATCTGTTCCCCGAGGAGAGGCCAGGCCATGATCAGGGCGTAAAAAGGCATGGTATAAACGAGGACCGCCGTCTTTCCGACGCCCCCGTTCACCAGCGCCAGGGTGACAAAACCGATGCCTCCCGTGGTCGATAGAAGTCCCAGGAACATGGTCCGGGGGATTGCCTTCGGGCGCAGGGGCGTCCGTCTCCAGAGGAGGAGGGCAAACAGGCCGGCCGCGCCCACGGAAGTACGCAGGGCTGCAAAATCCAGGGCGCCCGAGTAGCGAAGGCATTCCTTCATGACGACCCAGTTGTACCCCCAGATCGCCGACAGCACGATCAGCCCCACAATGGCCCGTTGATCTATCTTGTTTTTTGGGAAGCGAATGGCGTTCACTCCCCTTTAAAGACCGGTTTGCGCTTTTCGGCAAAGGCGGCGAGCGCCTCCAGACGGTCTCTTGTCGGAATGGTGACCTCGTACGCCTTCGATTCCAGCGGCAGGGCCACTCCGAGCGAGGCCTCCATGCCGTTGTTGATGGCGAATTTCGCCTGGGCGACGCCGATCGGACCGTTTTTGGCGATTTCCCGGGCCAGCTCCAGCGCAGCCGGCATGAGTTGATCCGGTTCGACAACCCGGTTCACAAGCCCGATCTCCAGCGCGGTTTTCGCATCGATCCGCCGCGCGGTAAAGATCAGCTCCTTTGCCTTTGCGATGCCGACGATCCGCGGCAGCCGCTGCGTCCCGCCGCCACCCGGAATGATCGCGAGGCTCGTTTCGGTCAGCCCCATGACCGCGGCAGACGAAGCGATGCGGATGTCGCAGGCCATGGCCAGCTCGATTCCTCCGCCGAAGGCAAAGCCGTTTATCGCGGCGATGACCGGAACCCGCACCTGCTCGACCGCGGTGAAGGTGCTCCGGATCGTAAAGACATACCGCCGGACCTGATCCGGGGTCATCTCTCTGCGCTCCTTCAGATCGGCCCCGGTCGAGAAGGAGGCCTTCTTCGGATCACCCCCGGAATCGCCCGTGATGATGATGCAGCGGAGCGCCATGTCGAAATTGGCTTCGCGGATCGCCCCGGCGAGCGCCGCCAGCAGATCGGAATTGAAGCAGTTCATCGTCTCGGGCCGATTCAGGGTCAGGATCAGGATCCCCTCCTCCGTCCTTTCCTGTAAAAGTATTTCCGCCATACACCCCTCCAACTCTCTATAATAACGAAACGATGCCACCAATAGGGAAAGTATTACCTTATACTTTCAGATCACCCCAGACCGACTCGCGGATCGGGACATGGAGGGCGATCTCGAACGCCCGCGCGAGACGATTCCGCGCCTCGGAAAAGGCGATGACGCCGTCGTGAAACAGAAGCGATCCCGTATAGAAGGGGTGCCCCTCCTCGTCGTAGCGTTTCCGCATCTCCCGGCGGAAGCTCGCCATCTCCTCTTCGTTCACTACTCCCCCCTTATCGGTGATGTTCTTCCGCCGGACCGTCTCCAGGATAAAACCGGCCGTCTCGCCGGACATGACCGTGGTCCGGCCCCGCATGCTGGTGAAGGCAAAACGTGGTTTGAAACCGCGGCCGCACATCCCGTAATTCGCCGCCCCGTGGTCGGGCCCGATCACATAGGTCACCTTGGGGGCTTCCAGGCAGGTGCAGGCGCGGACCATGTCGGCGCCGTACTTGCCGATCCCGCCCCACTCCTCGGCCTTGCCGACCATGTATCCGGGCGATCCCTGGAGGAACAGGACCGGGATCCGGGAGTTGCCGCAGCGGATCATCCATTCGGTCGCCTTCCGGGCCGCCTCGATGTAGATCACCCCGCTCGCGTTCGAGGCGATGACCCCCACGGGGATTCCCTTGAGCCACATCTTTCCGCAGACGATCGATTCGCCGTGCGCCAGGCCGTAATTGGCCTTGTATTCGTGAAAATAGCTGTCGTCGGCGAGGCACTTGATCGTCTCGCGGATCTGGATGTGCTGGTAGGTGTTGATCGGGGTCGATTGCATCATCTCCCGGTAATCGTAGCGCGGCTCGCGAGTCTCGCGCCGCTCGATGCAAAGCGTCTGCTTAGGTTCGAACTCCATCATCGCCCGAAGTTTGGCGACCCCCTCCTCCTGCGTCCGCACCAGGTGATCGCAGCCGCCGGAGTGCTGCGTATGGACATAGGCGCCGCCGAGGTCCTCCATCGCGACGGTCTCGCCGATCGCGGATTTCACCATCGGCGGACCCGCCAGAAAGGCATAGGCCAGCTTCTCGATCATGACCGATTCGGAGGCGAGATAGACGATGTAGGCGCCTCCGGCGGTGTTTCCTCCGGTGGAGAGGGTGTACTGTTTGATCCCCTTGGCGGACATCCGGCACATATTGTAGAACATCGAGCCGAAATGGCCGTCGTCGGCGAAGCTGCCGACCTGAAGCGGGAGGTTGACCCCGCCGGAATCGGCGATGTAGATGCAGGGGAGCCCACACTGCTCGGCGATCGCCTGTGCCCTCATGTGTCGCTTGAGGGTTATAGGGAAATATGTACCGGCAGCAAAGCGATTCTCATTCGCAAAAACCATGCAGTCCTTGCCCTGGACGACGCCGATACCGGTGATGACGCCGCCTCCGGGGATGTGCCCTCGCTTCTCCTCTTCGTAGGCCGGACCGCCGTAGAGCTTTTTCCTGCCGATCTCGTACCCGGCATCGAGGCCCACCTCGAAGAACTCCGTTCCCGGATCGATCAGCAGCGCGATGAGCTCGCGCATCGGTTTCTTCCCCTGCTTGGCGAGGCGCTCGACCTGGGATTCACCGCCGATATCGTAGGCCTCCCGGCGGTGTTTGATAAGGAGGGCATCCTGTTCCTCCCAGTGTTTCAGATTGGCCGCCCGCTCCTGTTTCTGCCGCTCGGCCCGCGTCAACCGCGGTTTCGACGCTTCGCTCATCTCTTCGCTCATCTCGACTCTCCTTCGGTCAGGCTAACTCCGCTGATGTGAGAATATATGAGAAGCAAACCTATCTGTCAAACGATTTGTCTTCGCTCTCGCCAATACCGCTCATAACGAAGAGGCGATGTCCTTCCCCGAGATCCGGTTGAGGATGAACAGCGGGATCAGGACGGAGATGATAAGGATTGTGGCATAGGCGGAGGCGGGGCCGAAGTCGCCGCTGCCGATCCGCTGGAAGATTTCCACGGTCATCGTGGCCCACGGGCCGTAATACAACACAATCGTCGAGCTCAGCTCCGCTAGTGTCGTGACCCACATGATGATCCCACCCGCAATGATGCCCGGCAGCATGACGGGGATCACCACCTTGATGAAGGAGCGAACCGGCGGGACTCCGAGGTTGATGGAGGCCTCCTCGATCGAGGCATCGATCTGCTGGAGAAGCGACGACGTCGTTTTGATCGAGTAAGGGGCCTTGCGGACGAAATAGGCCAGCACGAGAATCATCCACGTCCCGGTCAGGACGATGAACCCCTTGTTATAAGTGGCCGCCAGTGCAATGCCCTGGACCGTACCGGCGATGGCGAGAGGCAGCATGACCAGGATGTCCAGCAGATAGCTCACCGCGCCGCGTCGCCGGACGAGCAGGTAGCTCACGACGACCCCGAAGACGATCCCGATCGAGGTCGCCGTCGTAGCCAGGAAGAACGAATTGATGATCGGACGGGGGGCGATTGTAACGGCCCGGATGAAGTTATCGAGGCTGAATTGGCCGAAATACATGACCGGTCCCTGGGTTTTTGTGATCGAGGAGACCATGACGACGGCGAAGGGAAACAGGGCGATAAAGACCAGGCCGGCGCAGAACAGCCAGCTCAGGAGCGTACCCAGGGGGCCGAGCCGCTTGACTTCGAGCGGGTTGAGGGAGGTCATCGCGTAATTCTTGCGTTCGACCCAGAATTTCTGCAAAAGGGTCAGCGAAAGGGTGATCGCGAGCAAAATCATGCTCAAAGCCCCCGCCATCGAGGGATTCCCCCCCATCTCGCTGATGAATTCGTTGTATGCCTGGACCGAGAGCACCCGAAAATCCTCGCCGATCAGGACGGGTACGCCGAAGTTTTCGATGCAGAGATAGAATACGACAAGACCGCCGGAGAGGATCGACGGCATGACGACGGGCAGCGTCACGGTGAAAAAGACGCGCAGGCGGCCGGAGCCAAGATTGGCGGCGGCCTCTTCCAATGAACGGTCGATCGCGTTGATTGCGGAGGAGACCATCAAAAAGACAAACGGGAAAAACTGGAGCGCGAAGACCAGTACGATCCCCTTCCAGCCGTAAATGCTCGGAATTTCAATATCGAACGGTTTAAAGAGTTTCGCGAAAAGACCGTTTCTCCCCAGGAGGATCAGCCAAGCCTCCGCACCGATGAAAGTGGGAAGGATCAGCGGCAGCGTGCCGAGGGTTTTCAGTAGGTTCTTCCCGGGGATGTGATAACGCGCCAGCAGGAAGGCGAAGGGAATCCCTATCGCCAGGGCGAAGAGCGTTCCCAGTGTGCTCACGAAGAGGCTGTTGCGCAGGCATCGCTGGTAGAAGGGGTAGTGGAGGAATGCGGCATAACTCTTCAGGGAGAGGGCCCCGGTCTCCGGATGGACGAAACTGGCCTTGAAGATGTAGAGGATCGGGTAGAGGACCGTGAAGAAGAGGATCACGAAGATCAACGCCACGATGAGGTTCCACGCCTTGAAATGCCTGCTCACTGCAATTCCTCTATGCACGAAGCACAACCGGCCGGTCCGGGGGGATATGATACCAGAGGATCTCCCCATTCCCACGGATTCCCTTTGCCTCGGGATCGTGGAACTCGATGGCGAGTGTCGCGCCTCCGGGACCGGAAACCCTGTAACGGACCATGGAGCCCAAAAAGGTGCTGCTCAGGACGGTCCCGGAAAAGACATTCATCTTATCTGCCGCCGGTTCGTCGACGACGCGGATCCATTCGGGACGGACCGTAAGGGCGATCCTTCCGTCTGCGGGTCTCTCGCCGCGGATGTGCAGCCGATAGCCGCCGGTCTCGGCGGCTATCAACGAGGCGTCGGGATCAAAACCGACGACGTCCATCTCGATGATGTTGCTGGCGCCCATGAACTCTGCGGCGAACCGGCTTTGCGGCCGGTAGTAGATCTCGGCGGGCTCTCCGAGCTGTTCGAGCCGCCCCCGGTTGAGGATGGCGATCCGGTCGGAGACGGCCATCGCCTCCTCCTGGTCGTGGGTCACATAGATCGTGGTGATGCCCAGTCGCCTCTGGAGTCGCCGGATCTCCTCGCGCATACTGACCCGGAGTTTCGCGTCAAGGTTGGAGAGAGGTTCATCCATCAGAAGGATCTGCGGCGATATCACCAGCGCCCGGGCCAAGGCCACCCTCTGCTGCTGCCCCCCGCTCAACTTGCTGGGGGGGCGGTCCTCCAGACCGTCGAGCTGGACGCTCTCGATGATAGCGCCGATACGGGATTTAGCCTCCCGGCGGGGAACTTTTCTCGCCCTGAGGCCGTAGGCGATGTTGTCGAAGACCGAAAGGTGGGGAAAGAGGGCGTAATTCTGAAAGACCATGCCCGTCTCCCGCCGATGCGGAGGGACGTCGTTGACCCTCCGCCCATCGAAGCGGATCTCGCCCGCGTCGGGGGTATAAAATCCCGCAATCATTCGCAGAAGCGTCGTCTTGCCGCACCCGCTGGGACCCAGGAGGGTGAAGAAATCGCCCTCCCCGATCGTCAACGTCACATCATCGACAGCCTTTACGTTTCCAAAACGCTTTGTGATACCGGTCAGTTCTACGCGCACGGGCCTATTTGGACAGGATGATTTCCTTCCATTTCCTGAGGAGTTCCTTCTCCAGGGTGTTGGCCTCGATGGGATCGAAGCTCTTCAGAAGGGTGATCGCTTTGAGGGAAGGGAGCCCCTCCGTGTCGGCCGCATCGGGCCGCGCCGGTCGACGCGAGAACTTGACGAAGATCTCGTCCTCTACCGGTTTGCTGATCAGGTAATCGAGGAGCTTCTTCGCCTCGGTCGGATGGGGGCAGTTATTGACGATGCCGGTCGCTTCGGGGGCCATGAAGGCGCCGTCGGCGGGATAGACGATCCCCACGTTCTTGTCGCCGCCGGCGACATAACGGTGGGCGGCATATTCCATCGTGACGCCCAGGGGGTATTCGCCGGCTGCCACACCCTTGTAGATCAGACTGGAGCTGTCGAGGATCTTGGCGTTTTCGATGAGCTTCTTGAGGCCGTCCCAGCCGTAGAGCTTATAGATGCCGTAAACCTGGGCGTAGGCCGATCCCGACTTTTCGGGGTTGGCCATGACGATCTTTCCCTTCCATTTGGGCAGGAAGAGGTCCTTCCACATTTTCGGGGCATCCTGGTCCTTCGCCTGGGATTTGTTGGTCATGATGATCATGACGTGGGCGTTGCTGGCCGTCCAGCGCGCCTCCTTATCGACATAGCCGGAGGGAAGGCCTTTCGCTTCCGGGGAGCGGTAGGGCTGGAAGTTCGCCTTTGCGTTTTCCAGGACGGCGATATCGCCGCTCCAGAAGACATCGCAAAGGGGCTTGTCCTTCTCGGCGGCGATCCGTTTCATTGCCTCGCCGGTACCCAACCGGACGACGGAGACCTTGATCCCCGTCTTGGCCCCGAAGCCCTTGGTGACCAGATCCAGCAGCTCGCTGGGATTTGACGAGTAAAGAACGACCTCGGCGGCCGGGGCGCTCCCCGCGAGCAGGAACAGGCAAATGGTGACAACGGCCGTTAACTTGCATACATAGTTGCGCATAGGATATATCTCCTTTTTATCGGTATTGGGTAAACCATATACCAAGCACATGACGATTGGCAAGGAGGATCTTTGGGGGCTTTTTTTTCTTGACAAACGATTGTCGACACTCTACGAAATCAACGATAGCAACCGGCGCAGTCGGTCAAGGTTTTTTTGCTTACGGCCGCCTTTAGAATGGACTCACACATCCCCTTGGAGGTTTATCATGCCCGATTTCACTAAATGTCCCGTAGTCGACAACCATGCCCACGTTCTCGAACCCGAAAAACAGACCCTCCAGCCGGTTTGGCTCGCCCGTGAATTCTTCCACGGCATCGCGGATACCCCCATCACCGGCGTCGCCAAGAGCAAACTCTGGGGAGCCACCGACGAGCTTCTGCTCCATTTTCCCCACATGGGTGTCGTCCTTACCGCGGTCGCTCAGATGGCCAAACTGTTCGGCTGCGAACCCACGCTGGAGGCGGTCACCGAAGAGCGGAACCGCCAAACGGCCGCAGTCGGGTTTGCCGGCTACGCGAAGATGCTCTACGCGGACGCCGGGATCGTCTGCTCCGTGATGGACTCGAACCTTCCCATCGACGACCCGATCCTCGCTCTGACGCCCGGCAGGAAAATTCGACTCCTCCAGATGGACCCGCTCCTCCAGAAGCTCATCACATCGAGCGGCTCCTATGCCGAGCTTCTCCGCAGCTTTCAGGACTCCGTCGAAAAATCCATCCGTCGGGACGGCTTTGTGGGAATCAAGTCCCACCTGGGCGAGCTGGTCGGCTTCGGCTTCCCCCCGGTGGAGGCGGACGAGGCCGGACGGGTCTACGGCGCCGCCGCCGCAGGGGATGACGAGGCATTCAAGAAACTCTATATGGCCGTCTGGCTGGCCACGATGCTCCAGGCCCAGGAGCTGAATTTCCCCATCCACATCCATACCGGCATCACCGGCGGGCTCTGGAACGGTCCCATTTCCAACTGCGACCCCTTCCTCCTGGTTCCGATCCTCCGGCAGCCCCGATTCCTCAAGACGCGGCTCATTCTCCTCCACGCGGGACACCCCTGGATGCAGCACGCCTCGATGATGTCGCACACCTTCCCCCATGTGTGGGTGGACATCGGCTGGACGACCCCCTGGACATCGCAGCGGATCGTGGAGATTTACCGCGAGGTGATCGGGCTGACGCCGCTGTCCAAGCTGATGATCGGCAGCGGGGGTCACGGTTCCCCCGAGGTCTCCTGGCTTGCCGCAAAGCTCGCAAAGATCGCCCTCGGCGAGGTGATGACCGATTCGGTCCGCCTGGGTCTTATGGCCGAAAGGGATGCGGAAAGGACGGGCCGGATGATCCTCCACGACAACGCCGCCCGGCTGTACAGGCTTAACCTTTGATGAACTCGTAAAAAGTCTGAAAACCTTATATTCTGTCATTCCCGTGAAAACGGGAATCCAGTCTTTTCGATGAGTTACATTACCTCTGGATTCCCGCCTTCGCGGGAATGACGATTTTTTACGAGTCCGTCACCTTTAATGGACCCGGAAAAAGTGAAATTCCCCGGGGTGGGGCCTGCGGGATGCACTCCCGATCATATTTCTCCTCCCCCTTCGGGATGGATTAGTTACCTTTCCCCTCCCCTGGCAGGAGGGAATTGAGGGGAAGGGAAAAGAGAGCGATCCTTGCGAACGATACGGCACATGATCGACATGCGGGCCGCACGGCAGCCCGACAAGATTTACATGATCGCACCCGATGCGGGGCTGGAGATGACCTATGGCCGTCTGAAGGAGGAGTCGATCCGGCTGACGAAACACCTCATGCGAAGGGGTCTCAGGAAGGGCGACAAGGTCTCCTTCCTGCTGTCGAACGGGTACCAGACCACCAGGATCTTCCTGGGGGCCATGTACGGGGGCTTCGTGATCTCCCCGCTGAACCTCCAGGCCCAGCCGTCGCAGCTCGCATACGTGGTCGATCACTCGGACACACGGCTCGTTTTCTTTACCGAAGACCAGCGGGAACGGATCGAAGCAGCGGTCGGGAAGGCGAAACGGCCCATCGAAGCGGTTTCGATCGACAACGACGACGAACACCTCTTCCCCCCCGATGAGGACCTATCAGGATACGCCCTGCCCGACGTCACCGAGGAGGACGACGCCTTGCTCCTCTACACCTCAGGGACCACCGGGCTTCCCAAAGGGGTGCTTCTCTCCCACAAGAACATGGTGGCCGGCGGTCAATACACGGCGCTGGCCCACTGCCTCACTCCTGAGGACCGGGCCCTCTGCTGCCTGCCCCTCTATCATATCAACGGCGAGGTGGTGACCGCGGTCGCTCCCCTGGTGAGCGGGGGCAGCGTGGTGATGCCGCACCGGTTCAGCACCTCCACCTTCTGGGAACTCATCTCCCGGCATCGCTGCACCTGGTTCAGCGTGGTTCCCACGATCATCTCCTACCTCGTCGGCGGGACCGACATCGGGGCGAAAGGCTATCACCTGAAACAGGTGCGCTTCGGCCGGTCCGCCTCCTCGGCCCTTCCCCATTCCCTCCACAAGGCCTTCGAGGAGAAATTCAACATCTCGATCATAGAGACCATGGGGCTCACCGAGACGGCCGCCCCGGTCCTCTCCAACCCCCTGGACCCGGCCAAGCGCAAGTACGGATCCCCCGGTCGGGCTGTGGGGAACGAAGCCAGGGTTGTCGATGAGGCGGGCAGGGAGGCGCCCCGGGGGGTGCAGGGCGAGATCATGATCCGTGGTGACAACGTGATGAAGGGCTACTACAAGGCCCCGGATGCGACGGCCAGGGCACTGAAACCCGACGGCTGGCTGCACACGGGCGACCTGGGTTCCATGGACGATGATGGTTTTGTCTTTGTCACGGGCCGCCTGAAGGAGCTGATCATCAAGGGAGGTGAGAACATCGCACCAAGAGAGATCGACGATGCCCTCTACAAACACCCGGCCGTCCTGGAGGCTGCGGCGGTGGGGATTCCGGACGAACATTACGGGGAGGAGATCCTGGCCTGCGTGGTCGTCAAGCCCGGGTTTACCGTCACCGGGCAGCAACTCCACGAGCACTGCCTGGAACACCTCGGCAGGTACAAAACCCCCAAGAAGATCCTGTTCCTGCCGGACCTGCCGAAAGGCCCCTCGGGCAAGATCCAGCGGTTGAAGTGTCGCAAATTCCTGAAGTGACCCTCCTGCGCAGGGAATTTTTTTAATACCCGCCGTGCGTCTCGTTATGAAACTTCCTTTCTCCTGGACGACAGAATCCATATGATAAATTTCCATTGACACACAAAACATTTTTCCGTGCCCATATTCAAAAACAAATTGTTATCAGTAGGCAATAACTGCCCATAGTGTATACGTATTGGCCGGGTCGATGATTCAACCCCAAATCACATTGAACTTGTTGTACAACATAACTGTTTTATTTCTCTTGACAAACATAAATTAACGGTTATAATGCAATCGTGTTGTACAACAGTTTTGCTTTATAAAAGGAGGGGCTATGGCCGAATTTATTGTAGGGGGTCTCACGAGGGAAAGGGATTTTTGGTTCAGGAAGCAGTTTGTGGAAAATCTATGGGCCTCGGTCACGAAGCATAATATCCTTCTCATTGCGCCCCGAAGAATAGGCAAGACCAGCGTCATGTATCGCATGCTCGACCACCCGAAAAAGGGATGGCTCGTCATCCATTTTAACGTGGAGCCCCTTCGAACACCCGAAGACTTCTTCATCACACTGATGGATGCCATTAGAGAGCATCAGCCTGATTATTTGAAGGAAACCCTGGCGAGGGGCTGGGACTACTTGAAGAAGGTGTTCGGTCGTGTTGAACGCGTCGAGGCATTTGAATTCAAGATCGCCCTCCGCAAGGCCGAAAATCTTCAGGAGAACTGGACGGATCGGGCCACAGAGCTGATCGACCGGGTGATCTATTCTGAAGAGAAGGTTCTGTTCATCATCGACGAGCTTCCCGACATGCTCAGCGCGATGCTTACGCACTCCCCCGGAGAATGGGAGAACTTCCTACATTGGTTCAGAAAGACGAGAGAAAGATGCCTCCGGGCAAATGTGCGCTGGATAGTCGGCGGCTCCGTCAATCTCATCACCTCCCTTGCTCAGCGGGGCAAGGTCAGCCTTATCAACGATCTCAAACCCGAGATACTCGAGCCCTTCAACGCATACGAGGTGAGGGAGTTTGCGGCGACAATGTTTAAACAAAACCGAGTCCCCTTTGACGAAACGGCAGTTCCCCGTATGCTCGACCTCCTTGGCGCGCCCATTCCCTATTTCCTCCAGATGCTGACCCAGGAGCTGTGCCGCAAATGGAAACAAAGCCGGTCGGGAGCGATCACTGCAGATACCGTGAATGAGGTATTTACGAAAGTACTCCTCGGCGAGATGGCCCGCGACAAGCTCCAGCATTACCGGGTTCGTATCGATACCCACTATCCTCCAGAAGAACGCCAGGCAGCCTGTCTTCTGCTGGATCGATTGTCCCTTACCAGCGACGGCATTGCCAGGAAAACTCTTTTCCAACTCTACAGACAGGTGGAGGACGGGAAGACCGCAGGCAGATCCGGCCTCGCGCTGGAGGAGGCGTTCCGGCATCTTCTCCTCTACCTGCAAAGCGACTTCTACATCGAGGAGGTGAGAGAGGGACACTACGATTTTTCGAGCCGGTTGCTCAAGGTGTGGTGGAAAAAATACTACGGCTATGAGTGCGGAGGGAACTGATATGAAATCACCCATAGGACTGTTCAGAGCGAACATTACGCCTCTCGATCGGCTCATCAAGACGACTGTGGGCCGACAGGACATGCTTGGGGATCTAATTGGAAAGCTGGCCCGCCAGGCGGGGAAGAAGGGGTGCCAGAGTTTCCTCTTCATAGGGCGGAGAGGCATTGGGAAGACGCACTTCCTTACCCTCATCGAGCATGCGGTAAAGACGAAAAAAAACCTCATGAAAAGCTATACGGTGCTTCGTTTCCCTGAAGAAAATAACCGCATTCTCTCATTCGCCGACCTGGCCATCGGCATGGCCGAGCTCCTTGCGGAGGGACTGGATGACAGGGAATGGCGCGAATTCTATGCATCGACCGCCAAGCTGGAAAAAGACGAAGAGATTGTCGATACCATCGTGCCGAGGCTTCGGCGGTATCAAGTGCAGTCGGGCAAGCGGCTCCTGGTCCTCATCGAAAACCTGGACGTCCTCCTTACTGAACAGATCAAACACGAGCAGGACATCCATCACCTCAGAGCCTTCCTCATGGATTCGCCCTGCGCCGTTCTCATCGGAACCTCTCCCGTCTATTTTCCAGGCCTGTACGACAACAAGAGCCCTCTGTACGACTTCTTCGACATTCAAGTGCTGGAGGATCTGACTGAAGAAGAGACTCTTGGAGTGATTCGGAAAAACCTGGAATGGGAGAAGCGTGAAGATTTGCTGAAAAACTTCGATGCCCTGACGCCGAAGATCCAGGCCCTCCATACCATGACCGGCGGAAATCCCAGGTTGGTCATGATGCTCTATGAGTTGGTCGTTCACGATAACCTTAGCGACGTGAAGATGCAGCTTCAGAAGCTCCTCGATCAGATTTCACCCTTTTACCAGGACCGGCTGAAGGACCTTGCCCCTCAGGAAAGGGCCCTCCTGGAGACACTCGCGCTCATGCGCTCGGCGCCCCGTACTCCGGCGAATATAGCGAAGCAGCTCAGAAAGACGCCCCAGCAGATATCGTCGCTGCTTCAGAGGATGACGAAAGCCGGCTACCTGACCGCATCCGATAACCCTCAGGACAAGCGATCACGAATCTACCGCATCAAGGAAGGCTTTTTCGATCTCTGGCTGGTCATGAGCGAATCACGGGCATACCGCAAGCGATTGGGATTTCTTGTTGAGTTCTTTGAGGTCTACTACCGTGATGCCAAAGAACGGGAGAAGAAACGCACCGAATTGTGGCGCGGAGTCGAAGCAGCCGGAACGAAAAAGGCGAAGCAGGAGAATTTATACGAAAACCTCGATTACCTCTCTGATGTTGGGGACGCGGGAGAACGCAGTCAGACGAAGCTTGAGCTTGCCATCCATAAGATCAAGGAGGGTGATCCAAGGGAAGTGAACCGGCTCTTGGGAGAGATAAAGGAGATCGCGCCGAAGACCCCGGCATTCCAGTGGATGGCGGAACAGACGGGGCGATGGGCGATGGGAGGCCTCGATATCGATGTGCGCAAATGGCTGGATGAGCTGATCGAATACTGGCGGACCCAGAGGTCGGGAGACCTCGAGAAGGCCGTGGAGATCGCCGACAGGCTTGGGAGAGACATGTCCGGAAGGGGCCTTCACAAGGTCAGGATAGAGCTGCTCGCCGATGCCCTCAAGGGTGTGCCTGAGGATGGTGTGAAGGCCAGATTACTCTCCGATATCGCACAAAGTCAGGAGATGGACGGCCAACTCGACGGCGCCCTTATCTCACTTAAAGGTGCCCTGGACATTGTACGAAAGATCGGTAACAAGGCGAGTGAGGGAGTAATTCTGAATAGCATCGGCCATATCCACGATGTTTATGGTGACTATACCATGGCTCTTGACCATCTACAAAAGAGCTTGGAAATCAGACATGAGCTCAACGATCGGGCGGGCGAAGGTGACGCCCTCAACAGCATTAGCCAAATCTACCGTGCCCGGGGTGATTACGCGACAGCCCTCGATAATCTCCAGAAGAGCTTGGAGATTACACAAGAGATCGGCAACCGTGAGGGCGAGAGCGCTACTCTCAATAATATTGGAGGGATCTTCTATGCAAAGGGTGATTACGTCACATCCCTCAACTATTTCCAGAAGAGTTTAAAGATTCAAAGAGTGATCTGCGACCAAGAGGGCGAAGGCACTACCCTTAGTAACATTAGCCTAATCTATAATGACCGGGGTGACTATGTGACTGCGCTTGACTACCTCCACAAAAGTCTAGAAATTAGAAGGAAGATCGGGGACATGAGGGGTGAAGGCACCACCTTGAACAACATGGCGACAATAGCATATGCCCGAGGGAACTATGTCAAAGCCCTCAATTATTTTCAGAAGAGTCTGGAGATTATACGGGACATTGGCGACCGGGCGGGCGAAGGCGCCACCCTCAATAACATCAGTCAGATCTTTGATGCACGGGGGGATTATAAGACGGCCCTCGATTACCTCCAGAAAAGTCTGGAAATTCGGCAGGAGATCGGCGACCGGAAAGGTGAAGGCATTACACTCAACAACATCAGTCAGATTTACAACACTCGGGGTGACTATGCGATGGCCCTCGACTACCTCCAGAAAAGCATAGAAATCACGCGCAAGATAGGCGACCGGAAAAGCGAAGGCACGACACTCAACAATATCAGTCAGATCTATGATGCACGGGGGGATTATAAGACGGCCCTCGACTACCTCCAGAAAAGCATAGAAATCATGCGCGAGATAGGCGACCGGACGGGTATGATCTCAACTCTGCACAACATGGCCATCATTCACTTACATAATAAGGAGGTCAAAGAAGCAATTGAGAAATTTATCAAAGCATTACAGCTATCAAGAAAATCGGGAAACGCGAAGGGTATTTTTAATGTAAGCCGACACCTTGGCAGATTGCTCTGCCGGTTAGGCCAGAAGGAGACCGGCATCCCCCTGCTGAGGCAGGCCATCGATATCGGCAAAACCATGGAACATCCGGACGTTGCAGAAATAGAGACGCTTCTGAAGGAATACGCGTAGGGCCGGCGCTTTCGCTTTTAGGACGGAAACGAGCTGAAGTGCAGATTTTCAACCGTCTTTGTACATCGATTCGATCAGGTCATGGTACTGGGCGTTGATGAATTTGCGCTTCACCTTCATCGTCGGGGTCACCTCCCCGTCTTCGGTATAGAGTTTCTTGTCGAGAATCCGGAATTTCCGTATGTTTTCCACCCGCGCCA
>Ga0209212_1003785_pt1 | contig 19460 bp, 17 predicted proteins | sample RifGroC2_FD_183996 | JGI IMG/M metagenome (GOLD analysis project Ga0209212, IMG submission 183996) | Groundwater microbial communities from Rifle, Colorado, USA - Groundwater C2 (SPAdes) (version 2) | ecosystem: Environmental > Aquatic > Deep subsurface > Groundwater | place: Rifle, Colorado... | reverse complement strand
ACAGGGGCTGGTATCGATCATGGACCAGCTTCACCGGCTCGAATCTACTTCATGAACCGCCGTGTACGGAACCGTACGCACGGTGGTGTGGGAGGACGGCGGGGGTAACCCCGCCTCCTACCCGATGCTGTATCGTAGCTCCTCGCGGCTTCCCTTCCCGTCGAATGCGGCCTGAACCCGCGCCTTGCCCCCTGACCCCCTTCGCTGCAACCTTCCCCTTTCTTTGTCCGGTGCACGTTACCTTCGGAAAGCGATGATCTTTCCGCCAACTGCACATCGACTCTTCCCCCTTTGAAAAAGGGGGGTCGGGGGGATTTCTCCCGGCTGGCACCTGCTTCAAATCCCCCTAAATCCCCATTTTAAAAGGGGGACTTTCTGCAGCGGAAGCTTGACGCTAATCAGCTAAAAAAATACACCCGACACTTGAGTATTGATTAAAGGATGCTAAATATGACAGGTGCATTAAATTGAACCAATGAAAACGGTTCAACCGTCCCTCTATTTTTTGCAGGAACTTGGGGCTGTTTACCTTCGCGCTCCGATATCGATGGCGGCGCGTCAGCAGGAAGTCCATTCAAAAAAGGCATTCCGAATGACATCCACGGGGAGGTGGTGAACTGCAGGGTAGACGGGAGGAAACCGACATGGCGTCTGTTAATTACTACGAGAAAGGAGGGGATGTTTTGATAAGCCACCATGGAAAAAAATCAAAATGTAAATGGATCAATCTCCTGGTAGTGGCGGGGATGGTGCTGACTGCATGGCCAATGTTGCCGCCAACGCCGCTCATGGCAGCCGATTATGCGATTTCCGGCGCATCCGACACGATTTTGCGCATGAAAACCACCATCGACGACAAGGATATTTACCCGCTGTACGAGTACCTGCGGTTTTCCGTTGCCTCCAGGGAGCAAGACGGCAGTACGATCTCGCTGCACCTTGGAGGCTGGGGCAGAGCCGACCTGGGTGACAAATCGTCGCGCAACGATAACGTGGATGGCGACCTGCAGTTCGGCTATCTCAGTTTTCAGGGGGCGAAGAACAACTTCGTGTTCAACGCCGGGCGCCAGTTCGTCGTCGAAGGGGTGGCGGCCCAGCGGCTTGACGGTCTTTACGTCCGCAGCGATTTGGCCGCCGGTTTTGCTGTGGCAGCTTATGCCGGATCGCCGGTTGTGACGGAACCGAATTTACTAGCAGACGATTTCGTCGGCGGAGCCCGCGTGACCCACAGCGACAAAAAGTATTACACCATAGGCATCAGCGCGCTGAAGTCCTTGCAGGGAGGCGACCGTTACCGTGAGGAAGAAGGGGTCGACCTCTGGCTGCAACCGATCAAGCAGGTCGATATCACCGGCAGTTCTTCCTACAATTCGATTACCAATGGATGGATGGAGCACGCCTATACCGCTTCATTCGCACCCGTCGACAACCTGCGGCTCTACGCAGACCTCTCCCGCATCAATTACCAGGACTATTTCTTCAGAGTCACCACCAGCGCACTGGTGTTCAACCCGCTGACCAACGGGATCGACCCCAACGAAAGATTGCTGGCGCTGGGCGCCGGCGGGTCGTTCACGGTGCTCAAGAACCTCACCGTAGCTGCTGACTACAGGCATTACGACTATGACGTGGCCCGGGAAGCCAACTACTTCGGCGGCAAGCTTTCCTATTGGGTCCCCGAGTCATTTGGAGCAGGCCTGTCCGTTCACCGCATGGATGGCCATGACGACAGGCTGGAGTACACCGAGTACCGGCTGTTTGCCATGAAAAAAGCGGGCAAGGCGGATCTGACACTGGATGTCATAGACCTTTATTACGACAGCAAAGCGCGCATGAACGATGACAGAAATTCCGTCACGGTTGTCGCTGCCGGGTCGTACGGACTGAACCCGGCTCTGCGGCTTGGCGCCTCGGTCGATTATTCCAACAACCCGTTTTTTGACGATGAATTGAAGGGACTTGTCAAGTTGACTTATCTGTTCGACGTGAACCGTTCAGCCGAAGGGAGGACTACGCGTGAAAAATAGCAAATTTCTTCTAATTGCCGTGGCGGCTCTGCTGGCCGGCATACTCGGTGCCTGCGCCAACACCGCCAGCGTCGCCAGAATCCATCCCGAAGCGGTCAAAGGGCTCCCCAACTGCACGGAGTGCCATACCGACACCTGGGGTGCTCTCAACCACCAGGCCCCGGATTTCATGATCAAGCATAAGATATATGCCGGATCGAAATTCGCCTGCGCATCGTGCCATGAGGAGTCCTTCTGCTCTGACTGCCATGCCCACAAGGAAGAGATCAAGCCGAGCGACAAGTACTTCAACTCACCCGAGCGTTCGCTTCCCCATCGCGGCGATTACCTGAGCCAGCACAAGATCGACGGCAGGATCAATCCGGCTTCGTGCGTCAAGTGTCACGGACGCCAGAACAACGAGAGGTGCCTATCATGTCACAGATAAGAACATCGACTCTGGCGCTTGCAGCACTGCTGTCGCTGATCGTCACGGCGCTGTCGGGCTGTGGCGACGAGAACTCGCAAGCCAGCCTGGAACCGATTTCCGGCAAACATTTGGCCAACTGGCTGCCGTCCGGCCATAAAGCAACGGCAAGGGCCAACGTCGCCGCATGCGCCGATTGCCACGGGCAGGACTTGAACGGGGGTATTTCGAAGGTTTCCTGCACCCTGTGTCATCTCGGCAATGCGTTTTCAGTGCACCCGGTTTTATGGGGCAACTTCGCCTACGCCTTCCATGCCGACTATGTCGAGACCAGCGCCACGGGGAGCACCTCCTGTGCGGTAGCCGTCTGTCACGGCACCGACCTTCTCGGAGTTGCCGGCAGCGGCCCTTCCTGCGCGATCAACTGCCACATGGCCGGCACGGCGCAGGCCCCCCAGAAACACGCCTGGTTAGGGGAAACCACGGCTGAAAACATCGCCGGTCACAGGGCGTATTTTGCTGCCAACCCCATAAATTACACCACCTGCAGAAATAACGCCTGCCATGGCGGCGCCGGCAGCACCGCGCCCCCGCCCGGCGTTTTCCTGAGCGGACCGGCCTGCCTAGGCCTCGGATGCCATGGCGGCGGCAATCCTTTGCCTGCCGAGCCCTAAGCGAAAATAGATGCTGCATCCATTTTCCCGATCCAAAAAGAGAAGGAGAACTTATGTACATTCCCTGGAAGAGATACATTTCTGAGGCTTTATTGCTTCTGTGCCTGCCTCTTGTTGTCGCCGGCTGCGGAGGTGGCGATGGCGATGGCGGGGGCGGAGGCACAACCGTGATTACCGGTCTTGCCACCAAAGGGCCGATCAAAGGGGCAGGGGTAGCTATCTACCAGCTGTCGGCAGCTGGGGCCCGGGGCAACCTGCTCGGCTCCGGCACTTCAGGGACCGACGGCGGCTTTGCCGTTTCCATCCCGACAGCGCAGTCCGCAAACCCGCTGCTGATCACGGTCACCGGACAGCCCGGTGCCACCTATGCCAGCGAGTCCACGGGAACGGATGTCGCCTTTAGCGCCGCCGAATCCTTTAACGCTGTTGTCGACAGCGCAGCCGCGTCCCGGAAAATCACCGTCACTCCCCTTACCGAGGCGGCCTTCCAGAAACTGCCGCAGATTCTGGCAGCCACGCCCGGCCCGGATTCGGCCGCCAAGCTCGCGGGCGCCATCGTTGCCGCCAACGCCCGGATCGGTTCACTGTTCAATGTGAGCGACATCCTGGCTGACCCCGCCGGCGACCCAACCTACCGGACGGCCCTGCTGATCATCGACCAGATGATCGTTGATTCCAGGGCCTCCGGCGCCGTTACCGACACCAGCGGGGTGATGACCCTTCTCAACAATGCGTTTGCCGACGTCAGTCAACCCGGCTACCAGACCTATCTGCAGGCTCTCAACAGCGCGGCGGACAAGGTCGAGATCGCCAACCCGGGTCTTGTCGCCTCCATCGCAGTCGGAATAACGGATCTGGCGGCAAACCCGCCGGCTGAACCTGATTTCACCGATACGACCCCGCCGACCGCACCGGCGGGTCTTTCGGCGACGACTTCCGCACTCACCGCTACCACAAGCTCCATCGTCATCTCGTGGAGTCCGTCAACTGACAATACTGCGGTAGCAGGGTACGACCTCTTCCGCGACGGCAACAAGATCGCCACGGTAACGGCGCCGGGTTACACGGACCCCTCTCTGACCTCCGGCGTCACCTACTCCTATGTCGTGATAGCCTTCGACGCAGTCGGAAACCGGTCAACTGCGAGCACCCCTCTTTCGGTCACCCCGAGCCCGGCTCCCCTGGAGGTAACGATCGGCGGTCAGGTCGATCCAGGTTAGCTGGCGGCAGATTTCCCGGGTGTTTGCCGGACAGGCTCCGAACGGCAAACGGTACAGCCGATGCCCCGGGATTGTGCGGTGAAGCTGGCACGGATGCATGCAGAAAACTCTCGATGGTCAACCGAGCACGAATAAAGCAGCTCCAAACAAACAGGAGGAAACTATGATCGGCAGAAAATTATGGTACATCGTCGCACTTGCAGTATGTGCCTTGTTGCCTCTGGCGGGTTGTAGCGGGGGAGCAAGCCAAACCAGGATCACCGAAAAGGGGACCGAGGTTACGGTCGGCGGCAAGGTGACCGGAACCGCTTCTGCCAAGGCAGTCGGTAAAACACCCATCGCGCTTAACACCGTAGAGGTTTACAACGCCCAGGACGGCGCCACCCTCGGCAGCGCGGCCGTTGCCGCCGACGGCAGCTTCACCGGGCTCAACCTCACCTTGCCGGCAACCAAAACGATTCTCGTGTTCAAGGCAACGGTGGCCCAGGGTACCTTCCTCAGCGTGGTACCGGTCGACCTGAGCAATCCTCCGCCAGCCGGTACCATCACCGGGGCCAACCCGATCCGGATCGTGATCAACCAGGAGAGCACCGCTACCGCTCAACTGGTGTCCCAGCTGCTGGGGCTGACCGGGGATCTGGGCGATGCGGGGCAGACGCTCAACTCCCTTACTCCCGCCGGCACCTATGCCGCCACCGCCCAGCTTGTCGTGGACAACGGCGGCCAGCAGCTGGCCTTCTCCGGCGGCGGCCTGTCCCTGACCGGCAAATTCAGCAGCGCGGCACTGCTCCCCGCACAGGATGCCAATACCCTGGGGGTCGAGGATTTGAACAACGCGCTCCTGGACGGGGCGATTACCGCCGTCGCCATACCCGGCAACAAGCCGATCGTCAGCTTCCAGGTAACCAACAAGGATACCGGCAAGGGTATCCGGGGACTGAAGAACTTTAACCTGGTCATCGCGCAGAAAAAGCCGGGCGTTAGCGGCAGCCCCGACGAGTGGCTGAGCTACATGGTGACCGGCTCCACCGCGCGCCCCACCACGGATGAGGCGCCGAACCCCGCCGCTACCCCCCCCGTTGCGGGGTACACCGTGATCGACAACGGTGACGGCAGCTACACCGTAATCTTCGCCAAGGACATCAAGAACGGCACAGGAGGCACCGTCACCTACGATGCCAACCTGATCCACCGGCTGTTGGTCGGTATCCGGGCCACCCCCGCCAAGGCCCTCCAGAACAACGGCTCGACCCTCAGCAACTTCTGGAATGAGAAATACCTGCTCGCCACCTTTATCCCAGCCACTCCCGGTGTTGCGGTCGACCCGGCGCTGGTGCGCGACATCACGACAACCGACGCCTGCAACGAGTGCCATACCAAGATCGGCGTGACCACCCCCCACGGCGGGCGCGGCGACGTGAGATACTGCGTGATATGCCACACCTCGCAGCGCGCCAACGGCCGGACTCCGTCGACGTCCGTAGGCGGCGTATTCACCGGCACCACCTACGTCGCCGATGGCGAGGTGTCCGGCGAGTTTGTCACCCTGATTCACAAGATCCACATGGGGACCAAGCTGACCAAGCAGGGCTACAGCTACGCCGGCGTGCTGTTCAACGAGGTCGTCCTCCCCAAGGGCGTCGACAACTGCCGCCAGTGCCACAAGGGTGACACTCCGGCGCAACTGGCCCTGGCTTCCCAGGGCAACAACTGGAAAACAAAACCGAGCCGCAAGTCGTGCGGCGCCTGCCACGACAACATCAACTTTGCGACCGGGGCGAACAGCGCATCCGGCGTCGCTGGCCACTCGACTGGCCCCCACCCCGTGCAAGCCGATGACTCTGCCTGCATAGGGTGCCATCCCGACACGGGCGACGGGACAGGGAAATCGGTCGAGGTAGCCCACGCCTCGGTGAACGCAACGTTCAACAACCCGTATGTTCCGGCCGGTCTGGTCAACTTCACCTATGACATCCAAAGCGTAACGGTAGACGCCGGCAACCAGCCGGTCATCAAGTTCAGGATTCTGCAGGCCGTCGCCCCGGCAATAACCGCAACACTGCCTGTAGCACCCTCGACACCGGTCGTTCTGAACGGCACCACGACGAACCCACTGGTCGGCTTCACCGGCAGTCCCTCCTTCCTGCTGGCTTACTATCTGCCAACCGCGACACAGACCGACGTGACATCGGCCGACTATAACAATGCAGGCCTCAAGGCTGCTCAGCCGAACAGCGTCTCGATTGCCTCACTGATGCCTGCCGGCAACGTTCCCATCGATGGCGTCACAAGTGGTTTGAACGGAACCCTGAGCCTGCCTGACGCCAACGGCTACTACACCGCCACCCTGAACAATGCCCCGGCATCAGCCTTCCCGGTCGGTGCCACGCTGCGTGCCGTAGGCCTGCAGTCCAACTTCACGCAGTCCGCCGGCACCAACGGCATCGCCGTTGCCACCGCACGTCAAACGCTTTCGGTCGTCAAGGAAGTGACGGGCGATACCAAGCGTCGTGACGTTATCGATTCCGAGAAGTGCGGCAAATGCCATGAGTGGTTCATAGGTCATGGCGGCAGCCGCATCGCCGGCCTAGGCACGGTTGGCCAATCCATCTGCACCCTGTGCCACACTCCTAACCTGACCTCAAGTGGGCGTGGCATTCAGCAATCGCTGATGCTGTTCATAATAAATAACCCTGTAGGAACCTCGTTGTCAGCCGTGACGAACTTCCTGACAGGAACTCCGTATTCCGGCACCGTCAGCGCAGGAGCTAAAACCGCAAACACTGTTCTTGTGGCAGCTTTGGGAGACGATCCCACTCTGTATCCTGAAACGTCCAACAACTTGAAGGACATGGTTCACGGTGTTCATGCCGGCAGTGATTCACTGATCGTCGGCACTCCGCTCTCGTTTGTCCGCGACAGGGGCGCCAGCGGCGAATTCGATTTCAACTTCGAAGAAGTGACCTTCCCGGGTGTCCTGAAGAGCTGCCAGGCGTGCCACAAAGACACCCTTACCGCTGCTGGCGTCGTTGACAATTCCAGGGCCACCTACACCAGTATTCCGGCCGGTGTGCAGGTAAGCACCCAGGTGACCACAACCGGCGTTGCGCTCACCCTGCAAACTGCAGTCGGCGTTGGCAACAACGTAACGCAGGTTAGTGCTGATCGCACGAGCCTGCCGAACGCTCTTGACCTGGTAACCACTCCGTTCACAGCTACCTGCAGATCATGCCACAGCCGGCCGAATGCCCTGGCCCACTTCGCCTCAATGGGCGGTCAGATCAGGGTGCCGCGAAATACAGCCAATCCGGGTGGTGAAGCTTGTATCACTTGCCACGGCACCACCGGCCCGAACGCACTCTGGAATGTGCACCGTTTCTCGGTAGTCGGTGACGACTAGGTCGTCGACAAAAGCCTACCTGCAGCAAGAGGCACAACAGCCCCGGCTCCGGTCGGGGCTGTTGTGCGGATAGGTCCCTTTCAAGGTGACCTATCCGCCATCCATCAGGTAGCGCGGAAGCCCTCATGGCATGGAGTAATCGGTGTTACCGATGGCTGGCAGCGTATTTGTGAATATTGTATTGAGCTGTGGGGGGTGAGTGCGCTAGAATGCCTGTGTCAGGTCTACGCTGTAGTGAGTTCAGGAGGTGGGTAGGGGTGTCTGGAAAGCGGTACTACGGAGTAAGTCAATATGGCGATATCGGTTATTTTTTCCAATGGGGAAGAGAAGAGCGTCCCATCATATATGCTCGATTACCTGATTTGGGAGAAGAAGATCGTAGCTTTCCTGAGGTCTACGGGGTGGGTGCAGATCGGACGCGATCCGATACGAATGGCGCAGAAACCTCTCACCAGGTCGGGGGAGAGGTGGAGCGATTTCCTTTACAAAAGGGGGTAGTTTCATCTTTACGTCAAGTAGCTAGTTCTGTTCAGCCTTCCTTAGGACTGGGCACCGTTCGAGGCACTCAGTCAATTGCTTTGCCGAGGTGCCCAGTTTCACTGTCTCCATCATGAACCCCACGTCCTCCGCAAAAGAGACGGCGCCTCGCAGCGTCCTGTCGTAGGCGGCTTCGTCTTCGGGTTGCGCCTCGGGGAGGTAGACGCTGGTCCTGCCGCTCTGCAAACCGAAGATGGCAGCGAGGACCCGCCGGGAGTTCCCTTTTCCAAGACAGCAGATGTACCCGCGGCAACTCTCCTGCCCTTTCCCTTCGGGAGAGAGATAGGCGTTGTTGATCGATTGGTACAGCTCCACCACCTCCTCCGGTGAGCGGTATTCCACAGACGTCACTCCTTTTTCCAGTATGAAGCGTGTCGGTGCGTCGTCGTCCGTGGCGGAGAAAAAATCGTTGAGGTCGGCAAGGGGGGGGAACTCGACCGGTTGCGACACCGCGACGATGGGCGCCTCGGCATCCCGGACGGGCTCCGGTTCCTGCTCCTGCTCCTGCTCCTGCTCCTGCTCCGGTTCCGGTTCCGGTTCCGGTTCCGGTTCCGGTTCCGGTTCCGGTTCCGGTTGCAGGAAGGGGGGCAGATTGGAGGGAAGGGAGGCGGCGCCGGACAGCTCGTCAGGAAGTGCCATGTCTCCTGCACCCGCCTCACCGCTTGCCGCGGCGACCTCGTCGGCGCGCTTCAAAGCGGCATCGCGCTGGGCACGCTCGGCGTCGCGCTCCGCTCGCTCGGCAAGGCGCTCCGCTCGCTCGGCTTCTCGGTCGGCTCGCTCGGCATCGCGGTCGGCTCGCTCGGCATCGCGGTCGGCTCGTTGCGTATCTCGCTCCGCTGAAAGTTTCAGGATCTGCTGTTCGGCTTCGGCAAGCTTTTCAGCCAGGGATGCGTTTTCCGCTTCGACTTCAACGGTGCGCCGGTGCGCCTTTTTCCCCCGGCTGGACATCTCTGCAGCCTGATCCCGCAGGGAGACCAGCTCCGATGCCGCACTCCCGGTCTCTTGGGCTGCCCGGGTGAGGGCGTCCCTTTCCGTCGTTGCCCTCGCCAGATCCTCGCGTATCCTGCAGAGTTCCGCGCAGGTCGCCTCGTGTTGCACCTCCAGTCCCCTCAGCTTCTCGGTCAAAGCGACTTTCTCGGCAACCGCCTCTTTCCTCTCCGTTTTCAAGGGCAAAAGCGCGTCCCTTTCCGCGGTCAGCCGGGCGCACTCCTCCCTGGCTTGTGTCAGTTCGCCGGCGGCTTTCTGCTGCAGCTCCTCGAGTTGCAACAGCCGGGGCGAGATGAGGTCCCTTTCCGCGGAGAGCCGGACAACCTCCTCCCTTGTGCGGCACAATTCGGCATCGCTCTCGCCGTGCCGGGCGGAGAGTTGCTGCAGCTGCGTGGAGAGGGCATCCCGTTCCGCGGTCAGCCGTGCAAGCTTGTCCCTTGCGCCGGAGAGTTCGGCCTTTTTCTCGTCGTGCCGTGCGGAGAGTTGCTGCAGTTGCGTGGAGATGGCGTCACGTTCCGCCGTCAGCCGTGCCAGTTCGTCCCTGGCGCCGGCCAGTTCGGCCGCAGCGCCCTGCTGCTGGAGAGAGAGTTGCTGCACCCGGGATGAAAACGAATCCCTTTCAGCTGCCATCAGTTGCAGTTCCCGGCCGAGTTCTGCCATGGCTGCCGTTTCCTGGAGAGCCTTGACCGCTGCGGGAAGGAGATCGGCGGCAACTGCAGCCGTCTGCGCCGGCGGGATCGCTATGGGGGGAATGGGGGAGTGGGGGGAGGCGTCATGAAGAACGGCGCCAGGGCTCTTCGTCATGGGGAGTTCCGGCGCACCGGCCGCTCCATGCTTGAGGAAGGCGCCGACCTTGCTCCCCGGGGGGCGCAGGATCTTGGTGTTGCGGATCACCACTTCCCTCATGGCGGGGCTGTAACTGAGGTCAACCTGTTCGGGGGAGAAACCCATGGTCCTGGCAATTTCAAGGGCTTGCCGCACCGTCTGCTGGTGCTCCCCCTCGCTTTCGCCCTTGCCGGGTTTGGTGAAGACGTAGATGCGTCGATCCTCGGCCACAAAGGCGAGGTAGACCCTCACCTGGGTCTTTTTCTTGATTGAGCAGACGTAAGCCTCGAGGCTCTCGGGGTTCGCGCTCGGCCCGAATCTCTTCACCATTGGGGCGGAGCGGTAGAGGTCGAGGACCTCGGATTCGGTTGCTTCAATACAGCCGATGGTACTATCCAATACCAGCATGAGACCTCCAGTACCCGTCGTCGGTTACCGTGAAAGAAAAAAACCGGACTGCCGAAAGGAGATATTTCGGCAACCCGGCTGTCTTCGTGAGACCCAATGGGCTTTCCGCCCCATCCTCGCGGATGGTTTAGTATTGTCGTGTATCGAAGTAGTATTCGGCGCGCCGGCAAAGACGTCCGGCGCTATGCTGGCGCAATCGCAAATACAATACCGTAAGAGTGCCGGGTATTGCAATGGTCATTTGAAACTATAATGCCTCGACCGCCATCCATTTTCATGACGCTGGAGTGATTGACACGCATTTTTCGTTCCAATTTGGCACAGCCAAGTTGACTTTCAATGGATGCTGAATAGAATCGTATACAGTACGGCGCGTCGGTTCAATCTATGCGAAAAGACTGTTCTTTGCCGCGGAAACTGAGGGCTGGCGGGGAGATAGTTAGCGGCGACGGTACGGGCAGATGGAATGATACCGCTGATGCGCTTTTAATTAAATTGATGCAGGGGGCTTTATGCCGAACATCGAACATGACGAGACTGGATTCACCTGTGAGTGCGGCCTGCGCAACGACTACCCCGGCTACGTGCAGGCCCATTGGAGCGTGAAACTGGCCTATTCGTGTGCCTGCCACAGGCAGTATGTTCTTTACAAGGGTACGGTGGTCATGACCTCCCGCGACATGCAGGAAGTCTTTGACAGCGAAGCTTTCGGCGACTGATGCATCCCTCTCCTCTGCCGGCCCTCCCGACGATCCTCAACGTGCGCCATCTTGGCTGCGATTTTGCATTTTCCAGGACAGACACGCCTCCTTCCGTCTAAATCATCGTTTTCACACCGGCCGGGGTGGCGGCTCGTTGACTCCGCGTCAAAATACCGCGCATGGTGCGGCTGCGCCGTGGTGTCCGGAGCGCACTTTCGCGCCACAGGAAAATTACCATGTCCATTAATCCTCTGCAGGGATTTGCGCCGAGTTCGGCGCCTTCCGAAGCTTGCGTAGGGAAAAAAAGCAACACCGGCGGTTCCGCATTCGACTCGCTGCTGAAATCGCTGCAGCCAGGAGACGACAAGGCGGCGCCAAAGGTACAGCAGGCCGAGGCGGAGCTGCTGCGGATCAAGATGCTGCAAAGCACCCTCTCCCTCTTCGGGGTACCCGAACAGTCCCCCGCCTCCGGAATGCAGGCTCTGGAATCTTTACTGAGCGGCCTGACCGGCAACAGCGGCAAACCCGCCGCGCAGGCCTGCGGTTTGCCCGCGCCGTGGCACTCCGAGGCAGCAGGGGAAACTTCCGCCGCATTTTCACCGGCACCTGCTGCTGATGTCGAAGGAATCGAGGAGACCGCCGCCCATTTCCTCGGCACGCCTTATCGCTTTGGTGGAGATGGGGCCACCGGCATCGACTGTTCCAGCTTCGTGCAGCAGGTATTCCGTGAGAACCGGATAGAGCTGCCGAGGACGGCCAGGGAACAGATCAATATCGGTACGGACGTCCCCGCGGGTGAATTGCGCAAGGGAGATCTCGTCTTTTTCCAGACCTACGCCTCCTACCCGTCCCACGTCGGCATTTACCTGGGCGACGGCAAGATGATCCATGCTTCCTCCGGAAAGGGGGAGGTCACCATCTCCGACATCAACAGCGATTACTACCGTCCCCGCTACCTGGGCGCCAAGCGGGTCGTCTGAAAAAAGGGAGACCGCGTCGCGTGAACTCCTGAAACTCCGGAAAAGGACCTGCAATAAAAAAGGGCGGCATCAAAAGGTGCCGCCCTTTCTCGTGAGGCTCGGAAGGAGCCGCCTCACACTGCGTGCCGCTTTACCCACTGCACGTACCGGTCCATCCAGCCCTGCAGGAACTTGACGGTGTCAGGGCTCGAGATCTCCCCCGCCTCGTTGAAGAACCCTTCCTTCACCTGGATGAACACCTCGGGCTGCCCCATGGTCGGCACGTCCAGGTAGGCCAGGCTGTTGCGCAGGTGCTGTTGAGCCAGGGCGGAGCCGATCGTCCCTATGGAGGCGCCGAGAACGCCGGCAGGCTTGCCGCCCCACGCGCCCTGGCCGTAAGGGCGGGAGGCGTTGTCGAGGGCGTTCTTCAGGACGCCGGGAACGGAGCGGTTGTATTCGGGTGTCACGAAGATGAGGCCCGATGCAGCCTTTACTTCGCTTTTCAGGCGCTGGACCGATTCGGCCTGTTTGGCGTCATCGTCCTGGTTGTACAGCGGCAGGTCGCCTATCTCGAGCTGTTTGAAGTAAAATTCGGGAGGCCCGAGCTTCACCAGTGCGTTGGCGAGCTTGCGGTTGATGGAGTCGCGGCGGAGACTTCCTACTATGACAGCAATCTGGTATTGACTCATGTCTATCTCCCTTTGTGTAATCGGGTACGGATGGATAGACTATAGCAGGTAATGCCGGCTTCGCGACGGACCGTAACTCTCTGCCGGTCGGTGCGGAAGAGCGAACTGGAACGTAGTGGAGATCAGAAAAGTCCCCCTTTGAAAAAGGGGGATTTAGGGGGATTTGAAGCAGGCGCCAGCCAGGAGAAATCCCCCCCGCCCCTCGAAAAAATGACACGTAGAAAGGGAGTGGCAGTCAAAAACGAAGGATCTCACCGTAAGGGAGGGTGCCATGTGGAGCGTAACTACAGCGACAGTTGTCGCACTAGCAGGGTTCGTCTGCCTTTACTCTCCGGTCGCTTCCGCTTCTGACATAGAACAGGCCACCAAGGCCTTCCAAAGTCACGATTACGGGGTCGCCTTAACCGAATTTACCGAACTGGCTGCCATGAACAACCCTGAGGCTCAGTTCTACTTGGGATTCATGTACTATTGCGGGCTTGGCATCCAACAGAATTTCGCCGACGCCCGGAAATGGTTCTCGATTTCCGCGAAAAACGGCAACGCTCTCAGCGAACTGTATCTGGGGCTTATCTATTTTGCGGGGAGCGGAGTCGCCAAGGATCACCGCGAGGCATTGAAACATCTTCGCCCCGCAGCCGAGTCCGGCTTGGCGGAAGCTCAGTACCTGGCCGGGATCCTCTACGAGCGTGGCAGGGAAGTCGGGCAGAACTACCCCGAAGCCGCGAAGTGGTATAGATCGGCTGCGGAGCAGGGGGTAGGCGAGGCGCAATCATGCCTTGCCTGGTTATACCACACAGGCAAAGGTGTATCTAAAGACGATGCCGAGGCAGTGAAGTGGTATAAGCTAGCCGCGGAACGGGGCATTGTCGACGCTCAGCACAACCTGGCGGTGATGTACGGCACAGGCCAAGGCACCCCGCAAAACTATGTCGAGGCCCATAAGTGGGCAAGTCTCGCCGGTTTGCAGGGGAATCAGGATGCCATCAAGCTCAGGGATAAGATCGTGAAACTGATGACCCGAAGCCAGGTCGCCGAAGCGCAGCAGTTGGCTCGTGGATGGAAATCAAAGGGTCCCACCCAGTTCTCGTCATTCAAGCTTCTAAACTGATTCCGCACCCGCTAAAGGCCCGATTCGAAGCCCGCTCGACCTCCCACAGGACTAGCGGGCTTTGTTCGTTTCACCTCCCAAGGGGCAACCTGATGGCATGAAGCTCCATCCTGGCTTGTCTCTAGCGGCGGGTACAGATTAATTATAGTAACATTCGGTAATCACTGACACCAAGGGCTTCGGCAAGCTTTCTCGCCCAATCTCTCCCCATCTGCCGCTTCCCGTTTTCCAACTCCGAAATGTGCCTTTGCGGGATCCCGGTCAACTCGGCAAGCCGCCGTTGGGTCAAACCTTCCCGAAAGCGCGCCCCGCGAAGTGCCATACCTTGGGAGTTCTCAGCGTAACCGGGAAAAGCCTCTTCGATGGTTACCGTGTCGGTCGCCTCCACCAACCCGATCTCTCTCGCGAAATTGCGGAGTTCGACGATCTTTTCGCGACTGCCGACGAAGCGGGCCTCCAGCGGCTTTTCAATACGGTGCTTTTTCGTGTGTTCCAACATAGGTAAAATATACCTTATTTATGTATCAAGATGTCAAGCATGAAAAGGAGGCGGGACGTATCTCCCCCTCCCCTTCAAGGGAAGGGGTGGGGATGGGTGAAAATCGGGGCCAGTCACACTCCCAATCTCTAGCATGTCATTTGCCACTGACGACAGAAAATACCGAGGCTGCTGGCAGCATGCATTTGATAACCCCACTTTAAGAGAATTGGCCGCAAGTCGGTAGCCTCAGCCGCGGTGCAGACGCAAACTGTAGCTAAGAATCCATGCATTTCAACGGTAACAGCAGTAGCACATTCTTATTGTTATTCATTAACGTGGCATGATATGCTGCGCCTGCGAAGGCGACAGTATTAAAGTCGCACCTGAATCTCAAGCCCTGTCAGGGGGGAACCAAGCGACTGAAGCCTTGAATCTTGAACAGAGAGCAGAGAGCAGATGATGAGGGGAGAAGGGGAGCTAAATATCAAGAAACAAGACCTGACTCAGGCCCCCTCATGGCCCTTATGGCCCTACGCTGTGAGTTGCGCAGGATTTCGCCCGCTGGAAAAGCGTCTAATATTAGATGCCAAGATAACCGACAAAAACTCGGAAAGCATATAATATTAGATGCCACGAAAGCATATAATACTATATGCAAGCATCTAATATTATAAACTTGCATCTAATATTAGATGCTTACCACTAACCGTTCAATAACGGGTTGAGCAAATAGGAAAAGGAATGACGATTATATTTACACCTGACAATGAACCATATCTCGGACGGAAGCTGCTCTTCCACTTTGACCAGCTAATCTGTTCAGCGATGGAGCAAAACGCAATTACTGCTCCCACCACGCACGGCCAGACGCTGACAGACCATCAGCACATGGCGAGTCAGGTCATTGCTCAGGCCCTCAGCATCACTCTTTCGATTAGGGAACTTGTTAGGCAGGGCTACCTTTTTGGCGCACATGTTCTCCTCCGTGCGTTGGTGGAACGATCGGCAATCCTCCTCTACATCCACCTACACCCTGAGGAGATAGAAAAATGGAACCGCGGATGGCATCAACAGGATAATGTGCCAGGTCTAGCAAAAATGTTCGACGCCATCCAAAAAAAGTTGGAACACAACTCACCTGTACGTGGAAAAGATTTGACGGCGGCAATGAATAGCCTTCTACACGCCAAACCTGACTCGGCCCAGTGGAATATGGTGCCGTTGGGAGATAGTGGTGGGCTCGGCCACGCAGTTTCTAAGATACTGAATCGTCCTGAGTTATGTGATGATCTTTGCGCGAACATTATCCCGTGGTTTGCAGTGATCCAGTCAATGATGGCTGCATATTTCCCTCGCGAACATTACGACCACTGAGTGGCCCAACACCGGCGTAGACACTGACGCGGCAAACTGCCCGCCGCGCAGGTCACGCCGCGACACGTTGGCAGCAAAAGAATGATGAATCCCGAATAAGGCGGAAGCATTAGCCGGAGGGTAAACAACGCATGACACATGGATCACTCAGATTGAGAGAAGCCACTGTGGGCGACAGTCATTCCAAAATTCACACAGATGCCAACACCGATTACTACAGTGGTCGCAAGGACATCCAGGAGCAAGCACTTCGTGCAGAACTGAACGATACTGATGACTTGGACAGATCGGTTACACTACGTGCTCAGTTGGCGATGCTCTTACGCGGTCAGAAGCAGTGGGATGCCTCGCGAAGAGAACTCAGCTTGGCTAGTAGTGACCTGCCACGTGTATCTTCTGACAGCAAGGCACTTGTTGAAGCAGCAGAAGGAGCGCTGCTTCTAGAACAGGGCCAATTGTTGGCAGCCGTAGAGAAACTCAAACTTGGACTTAAGCATCTTGAACACTCACGAGATCACTTAATGCTTCGACAGTACGTGTCGAGTAAGTGGAAGTGCGCGGAACTTGAAGCTAGCTTAGGTCATTCGAGCATTGCTGACGCTGGTCTCTCTCGTGCTAGGTCTGTTGCTCAAGAAATTGGTGATCTGCACGGCTACTCTAATACTAGGATCGTAGAGGCATATGTTGCCCTGTCCCGCGATGACTTCAAATCGGCTGTAGCCGCGCTCATGTGGGTCTCACACCCTCCTGAGGCTATCGGTAGAACCCAGCCCCGCCCACACTTCATCGCAGGTGAACTGGCGCGCGCATGGGCAGTCGTCGAGTGGACCCACAGAGTTAGGAAACAGAGATGGTTGGGTTGCGTCCACCCTCTCTGGGCACTTAAGTTCGCGGCTCAGCGTCTGAGAGAAAGTATGTCCTTCGTTATGCGGGTGCCGTTTTTGGGATCTCTGGCGATAGCAAGCCCCGATGAAATCTACACATCCCTTCTGCAAGAGTCAGACATGATTCCTGAAGGGAAAGGAACTCGCCCAAGGTTCACCCAAACCGAACGGCAACAAATATTCGCCATTTATACGGGCTTGTGTGCCCTCTGTGGGCAGCAAATCATAGAGGGTGACGATTGGCACGTAGACCACATCGTTTTGCACTCTATGGGACATGCACCCAAAAGCACGGCACGTAGTGCTTACCTCAATTACCGTCCCGTTCATGCCAAGTGCAATCTCATGCGTAGCGACAATGATTTTTGGCTGATCAAGAAGGTCTTTGACAACAACCCGACTTTGTGGGTCGAACGTGCGTGGAGAGGATAGGGAACACTAAGAGGACGTAACTGCTTTATTGAATTTCCAACCAGGAAGAAGCACCGGCCTAAAACCGCCGGTGTTCTCCCGAGCCGTTGGCCAAAGAAAGGAATAAATGAAGATACGAACACTTCTGACTCTCCTACTCCTTTTCATTGCCGCCCAGGCAGCCAGTGCAGGGGAAGATTGGAAAATGGAGTTATATAAAAGGGCAGAAGCTCTCTCCATCGCACTCGATAAGGCAGAGGCAGATATTCTGACTCGACATGAACCGAAGATGGCAGAGTTTTACACCGTCTATACTCCATACCAAGATGCTATTAGAAGGATGGAGCGGTATGTATTTGAGAAACAACTCAAAGACAATCCAGGCTCGATCGATTGGAAAGATTTCAAGAAATGGGCGTGGGGCTGGTCCTTTGGAACAAAAGAACAAGAAAACCTAGCTGTCGAAGATTCTGCCTACAGAGCATTGCGAGAGCAATTCCTGGGAAAAAAAGAAGTGATGAAGAGAGCACAGGCTCTAACTCGGATGCGGAACAAGGTATACGAACAGCATTCTGCCGAACTCGCCCCGCTCGAAGAAAAGCTTTTCAACGATTTGAAAGCCTTACAGGCAGAAGTCGATAGGCGAATGTCCAACACGCCGCAAGAGCAGTCTCGCTAACGCTCGCAGCTCAGCGGCGGCCCCCGTTGGTCGAAAAAAATAAGAGGACGGCATGAGAAAAACGATTCCAGTCGATATAAAAACCATCATCCTGCATGAGTGTGGTTACATGTGCGCAAATCCCGCTTGCAGATCAATAATTACACTCGATATTCATCATATTGTGCAAGTCAAAGATGCGGGAGGCAACAGTGCCGATAATCTCCTTGCACTGTGCCCAAATTGTCACGCTCTTCATCACAAAGGCATCATTCCAAAAGAATCTATAAGGGCCTGGAAGATGATTCAGTTAGCTACCAGTGAAGCGTTCGACAAGGCTTCCGTCAATATGCTTTTGCTTCTTGAGAAAATTTCAAGGCTTTATGTCTCCGGAGAGGGTGTACTGGCCTGTGCATCGTTAGTTGCATCTGGTCTTATTGAGACAACCTCGACCATGTCAAATATCGGTGGCGGCGGGAGATTTGGCGGCGGAACACTCGCTTATACCCTGACAATATCAGAAAAAGGGAAAGACTTTGTTTCGGCCTGGAAGAGTGGCGACCAGGGAAAGGCTATTGGTGCCCTTCCTCAAAAGCATTAACATTCAAATTGGTGCCAAGTAGTGAGGAGTGAGAAGGCACCACAGAATATCCGACTCCCAACACCCGGCTAGACCCATCTCCGCTGACGCTCCGTGGGTCAGCCTATAGCCGTTGGCCGCAGGAGAAGATGATGATTGAGAAAAGAGAAGGGAACCCAGTTGAAAGCATCTGTAACGCGGGGGAATAATGATGAAGATATTTCGGGTGGTGCCATGGGCAATATAAAGCTCTTTGAATCGGCCCAAATTAGAACAATATGGAATGAGGAAGATCAGAAATGGTATTTTTCAGTAATTGATGTCGTTGCCGCCTTAACCGATAGCCCAAAGCCCAGGGACTATTGGTACCGGATAAAACAAAGGGAAAAAATCAGCGGCATTGAACTGTCGACAATCTGTCGACAGTTCAAACTTGAATCGCCAGACGGAAAACTGCGTGAAACCGACTGCTCCCATTCCGAAGGTCTGCTCCGCATTATCCAGTCTATTCCCTCGCCAAAGGCAGAACCGTTCAAACGTTGGCTGGCAAAAGTTGGGTATGAGCGTCTTGAGGAGATTGAAAACCCAGAGCTTGCCGCGAGGCGGATGCGTGAACTGTACAAGGCAAAAGGATATAGCGATGAGTGGATTGAGAAACGGGCGCGCGGCATCGCCATCCGAGACGAGCTTACTGATGAATGGAAGAAACGAGGGGTTAAGGAAAAGCTTGAGTATGCAATCCTGACTGCCGAAATCAGCCGGGCAACTTTCGGTATGACCCCCTCTGAATATAAAGACTTCAAACAGTTGGATAAACGAGGCGATAACCTTCGGGAGCGTGGGGGGACGAGCGTGGGGGGACGTTGTTGACATTGTTGACTTATGCAAGGCAGCCGATCTCAGGACCACCTGTTACTTAAGTCTGAATCGCAATAACTCAAAAAGTCAACAACGTCCCCCCGCCCTTCTGGAGGTCCCCCATAACTCAACAAAGTCAACAACGTCCGTTCGCAGTAACAACTGTTTGATCTTGCAGGTTAAAGTCCTGCTCGGGGAGTTATCCGTTCGCCCCGGTAGTTCAAGGGAGCGGCGTCTTGGCAACAAGAGGTCGTGAGTTCCCAATTGGCA
>Ga0209212_1003782_pt1 | contig 19465 bp, 19 predicted proteins | sample RifGroC2_FD_183996 | JGI IMG/M metagenome (GOLD analysis project Ga0209212, IMG submission 183996) | Groundwater microbial communities from Rifle, Colorado, USA - Groundwater C2 (SPAdes) (version 2) | ecosystem: Environmental > Aquatic > Deep subsurface > Groundwater | place: Rifle, Colorado... | reverse complement strand
ATATCGACATACTCCAAGAACATGTGCATGCCCTGAACTACGCCTTCTGCGCCCTGGCGCCCGGTGCCATGGGACCGGTGGATGGACTGTTGAGGCTGTTCGCGGATGAACTGAAAGAGCATATCAGCAGTAAAAAATGCCCGTTCAGGTCTCATGGCAGCTAACTGCACCCTAAAGATCGGATTCGCAAAAGTAGTAACCGCGCCTGATCCGGCAGGTGTCCAAGGAGGAGCAAATGCAATGTCCATTCTGCAAGGAAGAGATCATTGACGGTGCCATCAAGTGCAAGCACTGCGGATCCAACCTGGAAAACCCGATTCAGAGCGGGACCCAGGCAACCATGGATTTCGTTGCATTTTTCAACACCAGCCTGAATATCTGGAAAAGCAACCTCAGCGACCTTATTCTGCTGACATTGGTCTTCCTGGTGGTCTGCTGGATTCCAATCGCCAACATCGGTTTCATCAGCGGCTACACCCGCTCCCTGATCAAGGTTGCCAGAGGACAGGGGCGGTCACAGGTGGGCGATCTTTTTACAGCCTGGGATTGTTTCGGCAACCTGCTGGTGTATCTTCTGTTGTATCTGACAGCTGCCGTCATCCTGCACTTTGTACCATTCATCGGCTCGCTGGCCTCTATCGCCCTGGGTTTCCTGGTCGTGCCGGGCATCTATGCCATTATCGATGCCAGAAAAGATCCCCTGGAGGCAATCAAATGGGGCATGGCAACGATTCAGGCTGATTTTGTCAACTGGTTTCTAGCCTATCTGGTCGGTAACGTCATCATCTTCAGCGGTTTCATGCTCCTGTTCATCGGTGCCTTGCTGACCGCACCCCTTGGCCAGTTGATCATCATCCAACAGTATGAAAGGTGCAAATCAGCCTGATGCAACGCATGTCAAACCCGATACATATCGCTGCATTGCTGCTGCTGTTGCTGGCCATCTCCACGCCGGCCCTGGCTGTCACGGAAGTGCGCAGCATCCCTACCCGCCCTGGCGTCACCCTGGACTTCCTGTTCATGGCGCCGGAGCAGGGACAGCTCCGGAACGCCCTGATCCTGTTTCCCGGCGGCAACGGGGCGGTTCCGTTCCGCATTACCAGCAGCGGCACGGCCTATGGCTGGAGTTTTCTGGTCAGGAGTGCCGACGCATTCACTAAGCGCGGACTGGCCGTTGCCACCATCAACCCCCCTTCCGATCACCCAACCGGAATGAGTGCCGGCTTCCGCGAATCACCGGAGCATGCCGAGGACATCGCCAAGCTGGCCGTTTATCTGAAGTCCCAGGGGTTCGAGCGCATCTTCCTGGTGGGCAACAGCCGGGGAACGCTGTCCGTGGCCTCCTTGGCAACCCAGCTCAAGGACACTCACATCCTGGGCGTTGTGCTGACCTCCTCGCTGGAATACGACGGTTTCATGCGCTGGCTGCCACTGGAACGGCTGCTTCAGCCAGTACTGATGGTTCACCATCGTGAGGATGCCTGCCGCGTGAGCAGCTTTAGCGAGGCAGAAAAGACCCGCGAAAACCTGCGCGACCACACTACCGTGGACTTCGTAGAGATCAACGGCGGAGCAGCTGCCCGGTCGGAACCTTGTAACGACCTGAGCGCCCACGGCTTCTTCGGGATGGAGGACAAGGTGGTTCAGGTCATTGCCGACTGGGTCAACGGCAGAAAGGTTCCGAGCAGGATCGAATAATTGAAAAATACTTTAGCCACAGAGGACACAGAGTTCTCAGAGAAAAAACAAACAAATCTGAATTTCTGTCACACCAAAATGATGATTCTGAAATAAATGAATTGCTGAAGTGTGTTCTCTGTGACCTCTGTGGATAAGCGCCTTTGCAAGGATACACCAGATGCCAAAACTGATCATCGACAACATAGAGCTGGAGGTTAGCGAAGGCACCAATGTCCTGGAGGCAGCGCGCCAGATCGGGATTGTCATCCCGCATTTCTGTTGGCACCCCGCCCTGGGCAAGGCCGGAGCCTGCCGGGTGTGCGCCGTGAAGATGCTGGACGGACCGGTCAAGGGACTGCAGATGTCCTGCATGCTGCCGGCCCAGGACGGCATGGTCGTATCCACCACCGATGGCGAGGCCATGGCCCTGCGCAAATCGGTCATCGAGTGGCTGATGATCAACCATCCCCACGACTGCCCGGTCTGCGATGAGGGGGGCGAATGCCAGCTGCAGGACTACACCATCGCCGGCGGCCACGGCATCCGCCGTTACGATGGCAAGAAGCGCACCCACACCAACCAGTACCTGGGCGACCGGATCGAACACGAGATGAACCGCTGCATCCAGTGCTACCGTTGCGTCCGCTTCTACCAGGAGTACGCCGGTGGCACCGACTTCGGCGTCATGGGGCGATCAGCCATGGTTTATTTCGGCCGCCAGCAGGATGGACCGCTGGAATCACCCTTTTCCGGCAACCTGGTGGATATCTGCCCCACCGGCGTTTTTACCGACAAGACCGCCCGCTTCCGCGCCCGTTACTGGGATTACGACATGGCTCCCTCGGTCTGCCCCCACTGTTCATTGGGCTGCAACATTACCCCGGTGGCCCGTTACCGCGAACTGCTCAAGATCGTCGCCCGCAGGAATGAACAGGTTAACGACTGGTTCATCTGCGACCGGGGACGTTTCTCCAACTCCGCCGTCAACGCCCCGGACCGGCTGCGCCAGCCGTTGATTGACGCTAAAGCCGCCGATTGGGACGAGGCGCTGGATGCCCTGATACTAAGGCTGGGTGAATTTCTGGAACTGCACGATGCCGGCAGCCTGGCCATTATCGGCTCCCCCCGTATGAGCCTGGAGGGAAACATCCAGGTTGCCCGACTGTGGAAACTGCTTGGCGCCGGTGCGCTCTGTTACTTCGGCGATGTGCTTCACGCCGAGCGGACCATGCAGGCGGTGTCACAGCTCAATCCCGGCAACGCAGCCTCTCAGGATGACGTCCGCAATGCCGATCTGGTGGCAATACTGGAGTGCGACCTGCTGAATGAGGCGCCCATGATGGCCTTGGCCGTGCGGCAGGCCTGGCGCAATGGGGCGCGAGTTTATCTGGTCGGGGGCGATTGTCCGCTGGATCCTGCACAAGAACAACTCTACAAGGCACAGCCATTACCCTCACTGGCAGATGTTTCTTTCGATGACGCCAAGCAGCCGGTGGTCATCTGCGGCACGCGCCATACGGGCCTGCCGGCCATTGATGCAGCAGCACAAAGCGGTGCGAAGCTGGCCTTCATCCTTGACAGCCCCAATGCATTCGGCTGTGCCCTGCTGGCTAAAAAACATGGTGCCGTACCAATCTCCAATGCCCTGGCAAGCGGCAAGATCAAGGGGCTGATCACCTTTGAAGCCGATCTGCCGGCTGAAATGACGGAAGGACTCACGGTACTGGCCGCAGTTGACTGGCTCACTACGCCGCTGGCGTCACAGGCGGAAATCATCCTGCCGGCCACGGCCTGGGTGGAGATGGACGGCACCTTCGTCAACAATGAGGGACGCGCCCAACATTTCAAACAGGTCATGCAACCGGGGCTGCCCATCAAAGGGCTTGATCCTGGCGGGCATCCGCCGCGCGTGCATCGCTTTACACCGCCGGGTGGCAATCTGCTTCCGGCATGGCAAGTGCTGGCGGAAATAATCGAGCGCCTGGGTGGCGAAAAAATCGACGAGCCGTTTTCGGGACAATGGGAGAAACTGCGAGAACTTGACCCGGAAGGGGTCGGGATGAGCTTGCTTGAGGACAATCTAACCTGTTAATCTACAAACTAAAACTACTCAGGCCCCCATCCCTGCTTGATTTCGGTTCCATAATTTTGTAGTTTGGGGGTGGCTGTACAGACCCCGACGCACCCCTTACAAGCTGGACTGGGCGTCAGCCGAATTATTCTGAACCAGGAAATCACAGAAAACAATTTGCATAATACGCTTGCAACCTGATAATGCTACTGCATATATTCTATCAAAAGGTGCATTTGTGAATATTTATATTTTAGCAACCATTATTCTAGGCGTTCCCTACATAGCTGGGAATATCTACGTAATAAAGCTGTTTCATGGCAGTTTAAAAAACGGATATAACAATGAAAAACTATGGCACTTCCTGCTGTTGCTGCTGGTTGGCCTGCCATCGATCATTACGGCAATCGTAATGTTTCTGCTGAGCGGCGGTAAAATCATGTTGATCAGCAAGAAAAACGACAATGACAACTCCCCGGATGAATAAATTCCAGCTTTAGCCTTCCCGTGCATTTGATAAACCCATTATTTCAAAACTGTGAGGCGTAATGAAAACCGCAATCTTACTGATGGCCCATGGCAGCCGCGTGGCCTTGGCAAACAACGCTGCCCGAGAGGTGGCCGGCATGGTGCAGGAATTGACCGGCTCCGAGATCGTGGAGGTCTCGTTCCGTGAAATGCATGAGCCAAACATCCAGCAGGGGATCGACACCTGTGTGGCCAAAGGCGCGCAACGGATCCTGCTGATGCCCTACTTTCTCTTCATGGGAGCCCACGTACAGCATGACCTGCCTGAGGAGATCGCAGAGGCCCGGAAACGGCATCCCGGCCTGATCATGGAAATGGGCGCCCACCTGGGTGTGCACCGCAAGCTGGCCGAGATCGAGACCGAGCGGATCAATGAAGCGCTGGACCGGCTGGGGTGGCGCTGATGGAGTCGCTAACCATGAAACCAGAAGATATCGAGACGGAATCCTTCCGAATCATCGATCATGAGGCCGGAGAGCACGATTGGCAGGACGCCGAGTGGCAGGTTGTGCGCCGAGCGATCCACACCAGCGCCGACTTCGAGTATATCCGCAGCATGGTTTTCTCTGACGGAGCCGTTGAACAGGCCATTACAGCCATCAGAAACGGTACCGGCATCGTCACGGACACGAATATGGCCTTGTCCGGCATCAGTCAGGCCCGGCTGGTTCCTTTTGGTTGTTCGGTATCCTGCCATGTGGCTGATTCCGATGTAGGCGCACTGGCACAACGCGAAGGGATTACCCGTTCGGTGGTCGCCATGCGCAAATCAGTGCAGAACACGAATAACCAGATTTTTGTCATCGGCAATGCCCCCACGGCGCTGTTCGAGCTATTGCGGCTGATTCAGGCGGGACAGGTCCGGCCGAAACTGATCATCGGCCTGCCGGTCGGCTTTGTGGGCGCCGAGGAAAGCAAGAACGCCCTGGCCGCCGCACAGCACGGCGTTCCGTTCATCACCAACATGGGGCGCAAGGGTGGCTCCAACGTGGCTGCCGCGGTGCTGAACGCGTTGGCGATCCTGGCTTCTCAGGAGAAACCTTAACTGCATTTGCCAAAGAGGTCACAGAGAAATAATCCTCTGTTCTTTTCCTCTGTGAACTCTGTGTGCTCTGTGGCAAACTTTTTTAGCTTCTGCTTTGTTTTGTACAGGTAACCACATTAATGGCAAACATCATCCTCCTGGCGGTTTGTCTCGTCGCCGGCATTATACTCAGAAAAACCGGCCGGTTCCCGCAAACAACGCCAGCGGCTCTGAACGGCTTCATCATCCACATCTCCCTGCCGGCCCTGGCCATCCTGCACATCCACAACATGAAGATTGACGCCTCCCTGGCGCTGACCGCCGCCATGGCCTGGCTGCTTTTCGCCTGTGCCTGGGTTATCTTCTCCTTAGCCGGCAAGGCCCTGCAGCTTTCCCCGCGCACGATCGGAGCGCTGATTCTGGTAGCCGGATTGGGCAACACTTCCTTTGTCGGCTTGCCGATGATCGAGGCCTATTTCGGCAAGCAACACCTGGGCATCGGCATTATCGCCGACCAGCTCGGTTCCTTCATGGTGCTCTCGACCCTCGGCATCCTGGTGGCCACGCTCTATTCATCCGGTGACGTCACGCCCCGTCAGATGGCCCGCAAGATCCTGATGTTTCCGCCCTTCCAGGCGCTGATCCTGGCGCTCTTACTCCGGCCGGTTCCCTTTCCGGCCTGGACTGTAACGATCCTGGAAAAATTGGGCAGCACCCTCACACCGCTGGCCCTGGTTTCGGTGGGCTTCCAGCTCCAGTTCAGCGGCCTGGGAGCGGTTCTGAAACCGCTGTCGGCCGGCCTGGGCTACAAACTGCTGCTGGGACCGGCGCTGATCTATCTACTGTACGTCACCATCATGGGATCTTCAGGCACGGTCATGCAGATCACCATCTTCGAGGCAGCCATGGCGCCCATGATCACCGCCGGCATAATCGCCATCGACCATGATCTGGATCCCCCGCTGGTTGGAATGATGGTAGGGATCGGTATTCCACTTTCTTTTGTCACCCTCCATTTCTGGCACCAGTTTCTCACGAGGATGTCATGAAAAAAGCCCTTCGCCACGGTTTCACCACCGGGGCATGCGCCACGGCGGCGGCCCGCGGAGCAGCACTGATGATCGCCCGCCAGGAGCTGGTCAGCGAGGTCATCATCGAGCTTCCTACCGGGGCTGCGGTTACATTCCAGTTGCACGGCCAAACCTTCAGCAAAACCAGCGCCGCCTGCTTCGTGATCAAAGACGCCGGCGACGATCCGGACGTGACCAACGGTGCCGAGCTGCATGCCGCTGTAGCCCTCACCCCGGCTCAAAAACAGCGCATCCTGATCACCGGCGGCACCGGCATCGGCAAAGTCACCAAACCGGGCCTGGCAGTCGCGCCGGGCGAGTGGGCCATCAATCCCGTCCCGCGCAGCATGATCGCACAGGCGGTCCGTGAGGCCTTCAGCCTTCAGCCCAACCCCCCTCAATCCCCCCTTATCAGGGGGGAGGCTGAGGGCCCTTCCCTGATAAGGGGAGGCGGGGGAGGGGTTAGTGTTGTTATCTCCATCCCCGACGGCGAAGTACGCGCACAAAAAACCCTCAACGCACGCCTCGGGATCATCGGCGGCCTTTCGATCCTCGGCACCACCGGCATTGTCCGGCCCATCTCCGCCAAAGCCTGGACCGACACCATCGACGCGGCCCTGGATGTAGCTCGGGCCTGCGGCTGTCCAACTGTCGTCCTCTCCACCGGCCGCACCAGTGAATTAGCGGCGCAACGATATCTTGATTCAAACCCTCCCCCCGCCCTCCCTTATCAAGGAGGGGGCCTCAGCCTCCCCCCTGACAAGGGGGGATTGAGGGGGGTTGCCTTTCCCGAAGAAGCATTCATCATGATGGGCGACCACGTGGCCTATGCCCTGCGCGCCTGCCAACAGCGCGGTTTTGATCGGCCCATGCTTGCCTGCCAGTTCGCCAAACTGCTCAAGATCGCCTGCGGGCATGAGAATACCCATGCAGCTGCCTCGGAACTGGATCTGGCAACCCTGCGAGAGTGGGCCAAGCAACAGGGACTTCCCGTACAGATCATGGATCTGGTTGCCAACGCCAACACCGCCCGGGAGATCATCATCGCCAGCGGCTTCGATCCGGTCCTGCTGGAACTGGTCTGCCGGCATGCTCACCAGGCCGTCCACGACCATGCCCCCGACATCGTACCGTCGTTCCTGGTGGCCGACTATAGCGGCAACATCGTCTTCAGTTCGTAAAAACCGCAGAAATAATTCCTACGTATTAAAAATCGCAGAAAACAATTTGTGACTTACCAAAAACCTATGTTAGTATCTTTATTTCTTTACGCCACCTGAGGGAGGGTATCCATGCCACTGTTCTTTGAAGGAAAACTGGACGCGAAAGGCCAGAAAATCGGCATCGTAGTTGGTCGTTTCAACAGCTTTATCTGCGAGCGCCTGCTGGAAGGGGCCATCGACGCCATTGTCCGCCATGGCGGCAACGACAAGGACATCCATGTCGCCCGCGTGCCGGGCGCCTTTGAGATCCCCCTGGCAGCCAAGAAAATGGCCGATAGCGGAAAGTATGATGGCATTATCTGTCTGGGCGCCGTGATCCGCGGTTCCACGCCGCACTTCGACTATGTTGCCTCCGAGGTATCCAAAGGGGTGGCCTCAGTATCCCTTGACAGCGGCGTACCGATCGCCTTCGGAGTTTTGACCACCGACACCATCGAGCAGGCCGTGGAACGAGCCGGCACCAAGGCCGGCAACAAGGGCTTCGAGGCCGCCGTCACCGCCATCGAGACCATCAACCTGCTAAAGGCATTGAAATAATGGGATTAAGACGAGAAGCACGCGAATTGGCGCTACAGATGCTGTATGCCCTTGATGCCAACCCGTCGGTTGGTTTGCGGGAGATGCTGCAGACCTTCCGGGAGGATCAGGCTCAGGTTTCGGGGCGGGTGCGCGAGTTTGCCGAAGGACTGGTGCAAGGCGTGCAGGGAGAGCGGGCTAACATCGACACTATCATCAGGGCGCGTTCCAAAAACTGGGCCCTGGCCAGGATGCCGCGTGTGGACCTGAACGTCATGCGCATGGCCGCCTATGAACTGATGTTTCGCCCGGACATCCCCAAGAAGGTCACCATCAACGAGGCCATTGAGATCGCCCGCAAATTCGGCGACAAGGATTCGCCGGCCTTCGTTAACGGCATCCTGGACGAGATCGAGGCTTGCGCAAAAACCGAAGATACAAGCGAGGAGCAATGAACGATATCAAGGTAGGTTTGATAGGATTCGGTAATATCGGCGCAGGGGTGGTCAAACTGCTCCAGGAAAACGCAGACGTTATCCGCAACAAAGTCGGGTGTGGCATTGTCCTGAAACGGATTGCAGACCTGGACATCACCAGCGACCGCGGGGTCACCGTCGATTCGGGCTGCCTGACTACCGACGTCAACGCCATATTCGATGATCCGGAAATATCGGTGGTCATCGAACTGGTTGGCGGCTATGAACCAGCCAAGAGTTTCGTGTTGAAGGCCATCGCAAAGGGCAAGCACATCGTCACCGCCAACAAGGCGCTCCTGGCCCTGCATGGCCAAGAGATCTTCGCCGCTGCAGGACGCAATAATGTTGAGGTACAGTTCGAGGCCTCCGTGGGCGGCGGCATCCCGGTTCTGTCCGCCATCAAGGGCAACATGGCCGCCAATAATTTCGGCAGCGTATTCGGCATCATGAACGGCACCTGCAACTATATCCTGACCCGCATGACCCAGGAAGGGGCCGATTTTGCCGACATGCTCAAGGTCGCCCAGGAATTGGGCTATGCCGAGCCGGACCCGACCTTTGATATCGAAGGAGTGGACACGGCCCACAAGCTGGCCATCCTGGTGTCACTCTGCTTCGGCACCCGCATCGACTTCAAGGATATCTACACCGAAGGGATCTCCGCCATCAGCGGCCTGGACGTCAAGTTTGCCCGCGACTTCGGCTACCGCATCAAGCTGCTGGCCATCGGCAAACTGACCAACGACCAGGTGGAGGCTCGCGTGCATCCCACCATGATTCCGCTGCACAACCCCATGGCCGACGTGAACGGAGTCTTCAACGCCATCCGCCTGACCGGTGATTTCGTTGGCCCGGTCATGTTCTACGGACGCGGCGCCGGACAAAACCCCACCGCCAGCGCCATTGTCGGCGACCTGATCGGCCTCTCCCGCAGCATGATGGCCGGGGCCGGCCGCAGGATGGCTCCGCTGGGCTTCCTCGACAGCGAGATCAAGACCATTCCGGTTAAACCGATGGCCGACATCGTCAGCAAATACATGCTGCGTTTCAGCGCCTTGGACAAACCGGGCGTGCTGGCCTCCATTGCCGGAGCGCTGGGCAATAACGCTATCAGCATCGAATCCATGGTACAAACCGCCCATCAAGCCGGCGACGAAACGCCGGTGCCGATAGTGATCATGACCCACGAGGCCCGCGAAGGCTCGGTACAGGCCGCGCTGGCCGAGATCGACGGCTATGGCTTCATCTGCCAGAAAACCAGCTTTATCCGGATCGAGGACAACCTGGAATAATCGATAAGGACCGTGCGACGTTCAACGTGCGGCGTGCGGGATTACCTGCACGTAGCACGTTGCACGCCGCACGTACTCAGCATAGGGAGCAAGCACTATGAACACCAAGATTCTGCTCAATGAAGATCAGATCCCCAAGCAGTGGTACAACATCATCCCCGACATGCCCGGCCCGCTGGCGCCGGTCATCAATCCCCAGACCCTCAAACCGATCACGCCCGAGGACATGCTGGCCATCTTCCCCATGTCGCTGATCGAGCAGGAAATGTCGCCCAACCGCTGGATCGACATCCCTGATGAGGTGCGCGATATCTATCGGCTTTGGCGGCCGTCACCGCTCTTCCGTGCCCACCGGCTGGAAAAGGCGCTGGGAACGCCGGCCAAGATTTACTACAAATATGAAGGGGTTTCCCCGGCCGGCTCCCACAAGCCAAACTCGGCCATCCCCCAGGCTTACTACAACAAACAGGCAGGCATCCGTCGCCTGGCTACCGAGACCGGCGCCGGGCAATGGGGCAGTTCACTGGCCCTGGCCTGTTCCATGTTCGGACTGGAGTGCACGATCTATATGGTCAAGGTTTCCTGCACCCAGAAACCGTATCGCAAAAGCATGATGCAACTGTGGGGTGCGACCGTACACCCTTCTCCGTCCGAATTCACCAACGCCGGCCGCACCATCCTGGCCCACGACCCGGATTGCCTGGGCTCCCTGGGCATCGCCATCTCCGAGGCGGTCGAGGATGCCGCCACCCACAGCGACACCAACTACGCCCTGGGCAGCGTGCTCAATCACGTCTGCCTGCACCAGACGGTCATTGGCCAGGAGGCGCAGGCACAGATGAAGATCGCCGGCGACTACCCGGATGTGGTCATTGCCTGCTGCGGCGGCGGATCCAACTTCGCCGGACTGGCCTTCCCCTTCATCGCCGACCGGGCCAGCGGCAAGAATGTGCGCTGCCTGGCGGTGGAACCGGCCTCCTGTCCGACCCTTACCAAGGGGATCTATGCCTTTGACTATGGCGATACCGCCAAGATGGCGCCGATCTCGATGATGTATACCCTGGGCCACGACTTCATGCCCCCCGGCATCCATGCCGGCGGCTTGCGCTATCACGGTGAATCACCCCTGGTCTCCCAGCTGTATCACGCCGGGCAGATCGAAGCCAAGGCCTACAAGCAGAACGCCTGTTTCGAGGGCGCAGTGCTTTTTTCCCGCAGTGAAGGGATCGTTCCGGCACCGGAATCGTCCCATGCAGTGCGGGCCGCTATCGACGAAGCTGTGCTGGCCAAGGAGGAAGGCAAGGAACGGACCATCCTGTTCGGCCTGTCCGGCCACGGCCAACTGGACATGGGCGCCTATGACGCCTATCTCTCCGGCAATCTGGAGGATTACGAGTACCCCAGCGAGATGGTGAAACAGGCGCTGGAAAGACTGCCCAAGATTAGCCTGTAACTTCAAATACCCACCACAGAGACACGGAGGCACGGAGAAAGACAAAGAGAATACATTAACTAATTCAGGTGTTTTACAAAGCCAAAATCTGTTATTTTTTTAGTTTACAGGTTCTCTCCGTGTCTCCGTGCCTCCGTGGTGAGTAGCACGCTATGGTAAAAATTAAAATTTGCGGCATAACAAACCTTGAGGACGCGCTGCTGGCAGTGGATGCCGGCGCCGACGCCCTCGGGTTCGTCTTTTTCAAGGAATCCCCCCGCCACATCTTTCCCGAACAGGCAGCGGCCATCATCCGCCAGCTGCCCCCTTTCGTGCAGACCGTCGGGCTGTTTGTCAACGAGGCGCTGGAGACCGTTAACGGGATAGCAGACCAGTGCGGACTGGATATCATCCAGCTCCATGGCGATGAATCGCCTGAATTCTGCGCTGGTGTCAGGCGCCGCGTCATCAAGGCCTTCCGCGTTAAGGACATCACCTGCCTGGACTCAGTGAAAGATTATCGTGCAGCAGCATTCCTGCTGGATGCCTGGTCCCCGGCGGCATACGGCGGGACCGGTCGTACCTTCAACTGGGAGATCGCAGCCTCGGCGGCGAAATCTTGCTGCATTATCCTGGCAGGCGGGTTGACACCGGAAAACGTGGCCGATGCGATCATGCAGGTTCAGCCATATGCCGTTGATGTCTCCAGCGGTGTCGAGTCTGAACCCGGAAAGAAATGTAGCGAAAAGATGACGACTTTTATTCATGCAGCCAGACAGGCATTATCCCAGCACGATCAATGAACTCCGCTCACACACCCAAAAACTACGCCCGATTTACCTTTCTGATACCGCTCTTCGTATCCGCTTCCGTAATTGCCTATTTCTACCGTATTCCGGGAATTACCGCCGACGGCCACATCTATCTGCAGATCGCCCGCAACATCCGTTATGGCATCGGCCTGGGTTGGCAGGCACTCTGGTGCCCTCCCATGCACTCCATACTGATAGCCCTAGCCAGCTGGCTTCCGGGAGTACCGGATATCCATACCGCATCCGGGATTGTTGCCCCGTTCATGGGAGTCATGTTGCCGGTAGCGGTTTATTTCCTGGCAGCAGGTATCTTTCCTCGCACCGTTGCAGTGGCTGCTGCCATTATTACGGCAGTATTTCCGCAATTAATCTTTCTGAGCTTCAGCACTGACCCGGACATCACCTATACTGTATTTCTCATCACCGCCCTTGCGCTATTGCTGGAAACCGCCAAAAGCAAGTCGTACCTGCTGGCCCTCTTTGCAGGGGTTTTCTTTTCCCTGGCCTGGCAGACCCGTTCTGAAGGCTTTCTGATCATGCTGTTCACCCTAACAGCACTCTGCCTTTCAGAGGGGCTTCATTTTTACAAATCCGTGCTGGCAAAATGTTGTGCAACGGTGCTTGTGGCTTTTTTTCTGGTCTCCTCTCCATACCTCATATTCCTGAAAAAACATTACGGCGCCTTTGTCATCAGCCCCAAATCGACCTATGTACTGATCTGGATGAAATCCCGCATCTATCATGACAACGACAAGGGCGAACAAGGGAATGATGAACTGTGGGGGCTCAGTCCTGACGGAAAATATACCTGGCAGCACCCAAGCGGTTTCATGGATGTTGCCCGGTATCTCATGACCCATCCGGGGAAAAGCCTGGGGGTATATCTGAGAAACCTGTCCCAGGAAATTCCTGGACGCATCCCGAACAACAGCGGCTGCCTGCATTATCCGCAGACATACCCCATATACCTGGCCCTCCTTGCGGTCTTCATGGCATTCAGACGCTGGAACGGGAATTCGGCTTACGGCAAGGCAATCCTGTATTCCCCGTTCCTGCTGTTGTTGATCCTGCCGGTATTTACCGAGGGATGGTGGAAGTACCTCGTCCCCTATGCGCCATTAATTTTCATTGCGGGGTGCGCAGGACTGTTCCGGATAACGGAATGGATCACCGGTCACATCTGCAAAGACAAGGGGAGTCGCGCGGCATCTGCGATTGCCATGCTCCTTGTCGTACTGCTGGCAGGCTATTACCTGTCGCTTCTGGTTGAGAAACCAACTCCGAAAAACACCGGTGTCCAACCGGAGCGGCTGATTTTCGCGGAAGAGACCAGAAATGCGGCCCAGATGGCCAGAAATATCTTCGGGCCCGGCCGCAACTATCTTGTTGGCTGGAACAAGATGATCTACTATCTTGACGGCCTCTGGACAGCGGAACCGATCACCGATTTTCCAAACCTGATGGAGTTTATCCGTCGCAACAACGTGGATTACATAGTCAGGGAAATCGATCCGCAGGGTGTTTCTGACAGTGATCTGGCGATTACTCCACCAGGGATCCGGCTTGCAGCTGTTTACAGGTCGCCCCGCATCAGCTACATGGTGGCCTTTTACCAGGTAATGCGCTGAACTCCATGAAACCGATCACTTCAGACAAACCCGCCTGCAGATTTTGCGGCTACACCGAACTGCATGAGACCATAGGTCCGATTTTACGCTCCGGAGCATACTACAGCGTATTATATTGCCGCCGCTGCAGCATCGGCATGACCTGGCCACAACCTGACGTCGCTACTCTTGAAGAGCTCTACGCCCCTGGGCAATACCGTGTCGATGGTGGAAAACGCTTCATAGCGCCGGTCGAACTGTTGTTCGAACAGCACAAGAAAGGGCTGATTCCACGGTTTTCCAGCAACATGAAACCAGGAAGCATGCTGGATGTCGGTTGCGGCAGCGGCTTTCTGGCGTCGCTGTTTGCCCAGGCAGGCTGGACCGTTACCGGCGTAGAGTTTAACGATGAGACAGCCGTTCACGCTCGTGAGACCTATAATATCAGTGTCGTCACCGATATCTCTTACGTTACCGGGTATTTTGATCTCATAGTCGTCAACCATGTCCTTGAGCACCACTTTGAGCCGGAGTTATTACTGAAAGAATGCCTCAGACTGCTCAACCCTGCCGGAAGGCTCATCGTTGCGGTGCCGAATTTCAGCTCATTCCAGTCACGGATCGGCAGTAAAAACTGGTTTCACCTTGATTTTCCAACCCATCTGTATCATTTCACAGATCAGGGATTGGTCAATCTGCTGATCAAGTCCGGTTTTACGGTGATCAACCGCTCAAATGCCGACTGGGTGCAAAATTTCTATGGATGGCTTCAGACGCTGCTGAACCTTGTTGGGCTGGATCACAATGCTCTCTATAATTTCCTGAGAATGAAGCATCGTGCGAAAAAATGGCCGTCAGCGGCAATAATACTTTCACTGTTTTCATGCCTGTGGGCCATCCCTACTTCATTACTCGGTATGTTTGTGGAGAGGCTATTCCGGACCGGTGGCGTGATCCGTTGTACTGCTGTACCTGATCAATCACACCAACAGGGATCAAATAACGCTGATAATAGAACAACACCTTAACTCTGGAAATCCTGCTGGAGGAATCATGAAATTACCCGATAAACATGGCCACTTCGGCGCCTACGGCGGCCGCTACGTACCCGAAACCCTCATGCCGGCCCTGCTGGAGCTGGAAAAGGCCTATGCGCACTATCGCCATGACCGGGAGTTTAAGGAGGAGTTCGCCTACTACCTGCGACAGTACGTCGGCCGCCCCAACCCGCTCTATTTCGCCGAGAAGCTGACCAGAAAATTCGGCGGGGCCAGGATCTACCTCAAACGCGAAGACCTGAACCATACCGGCGCCCACAAGGTCAACAACACCATCGGCCAGGGGCTTCTGGCAAAGCGCATGGGCAAGAAGCGGGTCATTGCCGAAACCGGCGCCGGTATGCATGGTGTGGCCACGGCCACCATCGCCGCGCTGTTCGGCATGCAGTGCGAGGTCTTCATGGGTGAAGAGGATACCCACCGCCAGTCCCAGAACGTCTTCCGCATGAAGCTCTTGGGCGCTACGGTCACGCCGGTGTCCGCCGGCACCGCCACCCTCAAGGACGCCATGAACGAGGCCATGCGCAACTGGGTCACAACCATCCAGGACACCTTCTACGTGATCGGCACGGTAGCCGGCCCGCACCCGTATCCCATGATGGTGCGTGATTTTCAATCGGTGATCGGCACAGAGGTGAAGAAACAGCACAAGAAAGCGGAAGGAAGGCTTCCCGACTATCTGCTGGCCTGTGTGGGGGGCGGCAGTAACGCCCTTGGTCTGTTCTATCCCTTCCTGAAAGATTCAACAGTCAGGATGATAGGTGTCGAGGCCTCCGGCTTCGGAATCGAAACCGGCAGACATGCGGCACCGCTCTGCGCCGGCTCCCCGGGTATACTGCACGGCAACAAGACCTATCTGCTGCAGGATAAACATGGCCAAATCAACCACGCCCACTCCATTTCGGCCGGCCTGGACTATCCAGGTGTCGGCCCGGAGCACTCCTGGCTGAAGGATTCCGGTCGGGCTGAATATGTCTCCATCACCGATGAAGAAGCGTTGGAAGGTTTCCGGATGCTGACGCAGGAAGAAGGGATCATACCCGCCCTTGAATCATCACATGCCATCGCCTATGTAAAAAAACTGGCTCCGACCCTGGCGAAGGATCAAACCATCGTGATTTGCCTGTCGGGACGTGGTGACAAGGATATGCATACCGTGGCTGATGCCATGGGGGTTCAATTCTGATATTTTAATATTTTACTCTTGTTTTAATACTTTAAGCCTCGCTAAAGCCGGAGAATTCCGGCTTTTTTTATTGACTACACAGCATCACATCACTTATAAACAAAACCTGTTTTATTTTATCCATTATGGAGGTTACCCATGCATCTTGTCGATCAGATCAAGGAGAAGGCTAGAAAAAATCTACAGACAGTGGTTCTGCCGGAGAGTTATGATGAGCGAATGCTGTTCGCAGCCGAAAAGATCGTCAAGGAAGAGCTGGCAAAGATCGTGATCCTGGGCGATCCCGCCAAGATCATGGCTGAAGCAGTCTCCAAGGGTGTCAATCTGGCTGGTGTGGAACTGCTAAACCCGGCCACGTCGCCCAAGCTCGAGCAGTACGTGGCCGATCTGGTCGAACTGCGCAAGAGCAAAGGGTTGACCCCGGATGAGGCCAGAAAGCTTTTGACTGCCGATGACAACCTGTACTATGCCGGCATGATGGTTCGTAACGGCGATGCAGGCGGTGAGGTGGCCGGCGCTACCGGCACCACCGGCAATGTCCTCAAGGCAGCCTTCCAGACTGTCGGTCCGGCTGCAGGGATCAAGACCGTTTCCTCCTTCTTTCTGATGGTCACCAAGACCCCCAGTTTCGGCGAAAACGGCATCGTATTGTTCGCCGACTGCGCCGTAAACCCCAACCCGGATGCCCAGGCCCTGGCCGAGATCGCCGTGGCAACTGCCGGCAACTGCAAAGCTTTCCTGGACGTGGATGCTCGCGTGGCACTACTTTCCTTCTCCACCAAGGGCAGCGCCAGCCATGCCGACTGCGACAAGGTCCTCAAGGCTCTGGAGATAGCAAAACAGATCAAACCAGATATGCAGATCGACGGCGAACTGCAGGCCGACGCAGCCCTGCTCCCCAATGTCGGCAGCAAAAAGGCCCCAGGCAGCACGGTGGCCGGCAAGGCCAACGTGCTCATCTTCCCCGACCTGGATGCCGGCAACATCGCCTACAAGCTCGTCGAGCGCGTGGCTGGCGCCGAAGCGGTCGGCCCGATCATCCAGGGGTTGGCCAAACCGGTCAACGACCTTTCCCGAGGCTGTTCGGTTGATGACATCGTCAACGTCACCGCCATCACGGCGGTGCAAGCGGCACAGGGGTAACACCCGGCAGATTTATATTTCAGCTTGGTTGCAAACAAAGGCGCGTCCCGCAGGGGATGCGCCTTTGTTTGTATATGTTCACAACCTGTCAGTTTTTCTACTCAGAATCATTGCTCTCCCACAAATTACAAATCCAGCGGACTTCTCGGTTCCTTCACCGTTCTTACCGGAACGCAATGGGTATAGATCATGGTTGTTTTCAGGCTGGAATGGCCGAGCAGGGTCTGTATGACGCGGATGTCGTAACCTGCCTGTAGGAGATGGGTGGCGAAGGAATGGCGGAAGGTATGTGCGGTGACTTTTTTCGGGATCTTCGCCTTCCTGACTGCCATATATAGCGCTTCCTCCAGCAGTGAAGCGTGGAGATGGCACCGCCGGTGCTGACCAGTCTCCTCAACCGGCGTCAACGACTGCTGAGGAAAGAACCATTGATGGATGAACTCCTTCGGCGCATTGGGGTATTTCTTCTCCACGGCATCGTCCAGAAACACCCCGTCGTACCCATCCGCCAAATCCTGCTCGTGCAGTATCCCCACTGTCGCAAACTGCGCCTTCATTTCGGCCATGATCGTTAGCGGCAGCGGCACGGTCCGGTCCTTTTTCCCTTTGCCGTGCACCGTCAGCACTCCCGCGTCGAAATTAAAATCCCGCACCCGCAGTTGCAGTCCCTCGAACTTCCGTAAACCGCAACCGAACAACATGGAGACAATCAGCCTATAGAGGGGTGACAACTGCGCCAGTATGGCGTTGATTTCCGGCCTTGAAAGCACGGTCGGGATATAGAGTGACTTCTTCGCACGCGGAATATCCGTGTGTCGTCCGAAATCCTTCTGCAAGGCATGGCGATAAAGAAACAGCAGCGCGTTGAACGCCTGATTCTGAGTTGATGCGGCGACTTTGCACTTTACGGCGAGAAAAGTAAGGTACTCCTTAACATCGGCAGGAGACAAATCTTCCGGCGGCTTGTTCTTCAGAAAACGCTGGAACTGCCGTGACCAGTTGGCGTAGGTTTTCAGGGTCTTGCGGGAGTAATGACGGACCTTGATTTCCGCCGCAAGTTTCGCGAGCACCTTGTCCCACTCGGGCGAGCCGGACTTTTCCTGATAGCCGGCCGGGTTATACATGGTTGGCTGTTTTCTGAACAGAGTGGCTTTTGCCGGCTGTATTGATTCATGACCGGAGCAGCTTTTCTTTACATCGCTTTCAATTGCTGCTGGCATCGGCTTGAGCAGCGAATTATAGAGCGCCACCGCATCTGCTGCCTGTCGGCACTGAAATTCCGACTGATTCTTACTGCGCAACTTCTCCAGAAACATAGTTTTCAGCGGCTCCGAACTGCTGCTTAAGTCAGGCAGTCCGGCGCTGAAATCATAAAAATAGCGCAGCCACTTCTGGTAGTACGCAACTTGCGCAAAAGGTATTTCCCGGAACTTTAAAGCAGCCATATAGTTACTCATAACCGGACCCGGAACAGCAAGCATGGCGTCCTCCCTTTTGAATACGAGTATATGCACAAATGTCCCATAGGTTGTCATATGATATCCATATAGCGCAAATACTGTCAATACAAAATTAATAAAATCTTTTTTGTTAGCAGTTATTATGATATAAACGGCCATTATTTCGCACATGAAGCCAATAACTTTCAAAGGGTTGCCTATGTTGAAGGATATGAAATCACATACCCATCTCAAGCCGGGACAAAGAGGGACCAAGCTCCTGACCGAACAATATGGTGACGCCCTGCTTTGCGTCCGCTACCGAACGGATGAAAAGCGTGGCGTTCGACTGAAAACAGTTGAGCTGATAGTTGAGGAAAAACCGCTTCGCAGCTCCGGCCGTTATTACAAGGAAGAGGAATCCGTTAACCTGATTATTGCCTTTGGAGAAACTGCGCTGCGTGACCGGCTGAAATCGCTGGGAGGGAGATGGAACCCGACCGAAAAGATCTGGCACGTAGCCTATGGAGCTATTCGGGGTATTCCCGAATTGGAAGAGCGGATTCTGCACCGGTAGGATTCGAACGTCATCAAGCATTGTCCAAGAACAGCTTGGCAGGTTTTAGTCAGATTGCTTATATAAGCAACATTGGCCACGTACAGAATATAAATAAGTTACCTATATAAGGTATTTTATCAGCTCCTTATACAGGGAACTTATTCCCCATACAAGGAATCGGTTACTTATATAGAGAGTTTTATCTAACCGATCAATAACAATGTTGAACTAACCCGCTTCGCGGGAACTTAAAAGCAAAAAGGCATATAAAGGCTATAAAAAAACAAAATAAAATTAACTGCATAAGAACCATTTGGGCAGCTTCTTCGGAGGCTGCCTTTTTTATTGC
>Ga0209212_1003778_pt1 | contig 19485 bp, 16 predicted proteins | sample RifGroC2_FD_183996 | JGI IMG/M metagenome (GOLD analysis project Ga0209212, IMG submission 183996) | Groundwater microbial communities from Rifle, Colorado, USA - Groundwater C2 (SPAdes) (version 2) | ecosystem: Environmental > Aquatic > Deep subsurface > Groundwater | place: Rifle, Colorado... | reverse complement strand
CGCCGAACCGGTGCATTAGTTCGTGACCGAGAATCATGAGCGTCTCTTCCAGTGTTGGACCATAGATATTGGCTGCCAGGGCCGTTACGTTGCCCAAATCAACAGTCCCCTGCAGGTTGCCCGCACTGCCGTATTGGGCGGATTTGTCGAAAATCGGCTGGTTGATGCCCTGGGTATCGTTTTTCACCGCCGAATAAAAACCCTTGGCAGAGGTTTCGAGCATGGCATAGTCGAAGGTGGAGAGGAAGACAACGAAATCAACTTCTCCGTGGGTACGGATGTATTCCATGGCCACAGCTTGACGGGGCTGGTCATTGGGGCTGCTGTCGGGGTTGATGGCGTCGAAGCTCCCGTCTACCTGCATCAGCGACACATTGCCGTTTTCGCCCAGTGGTGTGATGGTAGCTGCCGGTGTTGTGACGGTCTGGTCGGTTGAGACAGATGTAAAACCATAACTGTTGGTGGATTTGACCCTAAAATGATAACTGGTCAGGGGTTTGAGCCCGGAAAGCGTTATGGCGTGTTGCGTGGCCAAGGCTGCATCAGACGAGGAACTACCGTAGGAAGCAGCCTCTCCATAGTCCACCACACTGTTCGCAGCCTGGTCGGTTGTCCAGCGGATCAGGGCCGTGGTAATAGCCGGTAGGGCGCTGATGGCGCTGATATTGGGCAGGATCGGGGCAAGCGCGCCGTTGATGGTTACTACCTGTTTGGTGGCCAGATTTCCGTTAAAGGAGAAGGAGGCGTACCCTTCCTTGGTGATAAGGCCGTTGTAGTCGCCTGTCGCAGGATTGGCGATCAGATAGCCGCCGGTACTGTCGGTTTGTGCCGTCTGTACGGTAGCGGTAGCATCCGTCACAGTAACCGTGGCACCTGCAAGCGGAAGACCCGCTGTGCCGTCGGTCACCGTGCCAGTCAAGGCCGTCTCAGGCAGCAATGCCGTCCCGATCATGTTGACCGTGACACTCGGCATGTCCGCATCATTGGACGGGATCACGAGAGAGGACGACAGCACCCCCGCCTGCTGAGAGGTAAACCGTACGGAAACCACGCAGGAAGCGGCTGCGGCAAGGGTCTGTCCCGAGCAGCCGTCCGACTGTGTGGTGAAGGGGCCTGCGGGGATGGTTGCCGTGCCGAGCACTAGGTTACCGCTGCCGGCATTGGTCACAGTCAACGTGCCGTTAGCCTGCACGCCCCTTTCGACGTAGCCGAAATCCAGCACAGCCGGGGTCACGGCTATCTTCATGGCATCCTTTGGCCCCCTGTTGCCGCCGCGTACGCAGCGCAGGCCATGGGGCCCGGTCTTGGCGGTTGAGATGATGTCCGCCAGATTGGAGAGGTATACCTGGGTGAGATTGCCCTGGGCGTCCGGACGGTTGGAGGGGGTGGTTGACCAGGTGAAACAGTTGTCGATATGGCAACTGGCGATTGATAGCGCGCCCAGTTCCTTGATGGTGGGCAGGCGCCAGTCGTGATATCCGGCATAGGCAATGGAGCCGCAAAGCCCAAGTACACTGTCCCAACCGTTGTCTACGTTTATGTCACTTCCCATCCATACCAGCCCCGAATCATCATCTACGATAAACGCCTCGGAAGGATACGGGGGGTTGTAGGTACTGTAAAGACCGTTTACGGTGAGTGATTTACCCCGTACGCATCGCACCGCTGCCGTGGTGGCCTTGTCAAGTGGATGGGCCTCGCCGAAGGCGAAGTTTACTGCCCGTGCCCCCGGAACGGAAGTGGAGCCGTTGTAAACCGTTTCCGCCGTGGCGGTCCAATAGTTATCCGGCCTGGTGGACGGGAATATCGACGGGTCTATGGAGGGGTTGGACTGGCCGTAGTGGACAATGGTTATCAGCTCAATAAAACTCGGTAGCCGCCAGCCAGTATAACCGTCAAGAGAAAGATTCCGGCAATAGGAGTCCGCCGTCGCCCAGCTCTTCAGCATTTGACCAGCCTGTCGTTCCCACATGAGCCGGGTATTTTCGTCGGTGACAACAGCGGCGCTGTTAGCGGTGTAGTTGAGGGGATTCCTGACAGAATCACCCCTGCCCGTGTCAGGCAATGCGTAATTGATATTCGTTACGGCTTCTCCATTCATGGTCACAGTCAAGTTGGGATAGTTTTCATCGTTGGATGGGATGGACAATGCATCGTAAAACGTCCCTTCCTCGACAGGAGAGAATTGGAGCGTAATCATGCAACTGGCTGAGGGCACAAGTGTGCCGCCGGAGCAGCCGTCTGACACCACCCAGAACGGCGCAGTTGCCGAACGCAGCACCGTACCGAGCACAAGGTCGCTGTCGCTGGCATTGGCCACGCTAAGATTGACAGATCGCGAGTTGGATATCTCCACCGTACCGAAGGAAACCTCGGCAGGTGTTATACTGATACGCGCGGTCGGGGCGGTTTGCAGGATAGTGATCGTAAGCGTTTTGCTTGCGGAAATGTTATTGGCGTCCTTGGCCTGTACGGTGAAGATGCTTAAGCCGGTTGTGGCCGGCGTGCCACTGAGCAACCCCGAACTGCTGAGGCTGAGACCATCAGTGAGACTGCCGGCGGCAACCGACCAACTGATAGGAGCCTTCCCGCCAGCGGCCGACACGAATTGCAGGTAGTCCGTACTCAAATAGCCGTGGGGAAGGGTAGTGGTGTTGATGGACGGCACCGGATACACTTGGATAAGGAAGGTTTTGGCCGCTGTGTTATTGTTGGAGTCCATCACCTGTACGGTGAAGCTGCTGCTCCCAGTCGCGGTCGGTGTGCCGGTTAAGGCGCCGGTGGCTAGATCTAGAGAAAGCCCAGCTGGCAAGCTGCCGCTCTCGACACTCCAAACGTACGGCGCTTTGCCGTCTTTGGCCGTTAAGATCTTATTGTAGGCGGAGCTGGTGTAGCCATCCGGAAGCGAGCCCGTTGCAATGGAGAGGACGGCTGTCGCTGTCGTGAAATTCCAGGTGACGTTTGATGGAAGACGTATGCCGGCCTGACTCTTGATCCCGGGGTTGAGTGTCGCCTTGATGACGGCTTCTGCCGGCAATGGAGCATCAGGAGTGAATGTGGCGGTGAGCGAAGCCTGGTCCCAGCTCACCGAGCCGGAAATGGGGGTCTCGTATGGGGATATCGGTGCCACAGATTGGCCATATGCATTGTATCCCCAGCCAACCATGGTCCCATCCGCTTTAACGGCTAATGTGTTGTAGGCACCCGCCGAAATCGCCACCACACCTGAGAGTTCAGGAGGTACGTTGGTCTGGCCACTGTAGTTCTCTCCCCATACTACCACAGTGCCATCTCCCTTCAGCGCCACAGTATGGTTTCCACCAGCCGCAATCGCAATTACGCCGGAGAGTCCTGCTGGCACAGTGGCCTGACCTTTGATATTGTCCCCCCAAGCCACTACCGTACCGTTGTTTCTCAACGCCACGGAGTGATTCCATCCCGCCGCAATAGCAATCGCATCGGATAATCCGGTCGGGACCGTGGTCTGACCATATTCGTTATAACCCCAGGCAACAACGCTGCCATCGGCCTTCAACGCCACGCTGTGGCCAGTGATCCCATAGTACGCGTTGGTACCATCACCGCCAGCAGCGATAGCTGCAACCCCGGACAGGCCCGCCGGGACAGTGGTTTTGTCGAAGTCGCTGTCTCCCCAGGCCACCGCCGTTCCGTCATTCTTCAGAGCAAGGCTGTGAGCCTCTCCTGCCGATATAGCGATTACCCCGGACAACCCAGCCGGAACAGGAAAGTCAGGAGGGTTTCGATCAAGGTCAACAACCGTACCATCACTCTTGAGAGCAATGGCATGCCTTCCACTGGCTGAAACAGCCACAACTCCGGTGAGCCCGGCCGGCATTATCGTCTGGTCATCGTCGTTCAAGCCCCAGGCGCTAATCGTACCGTCGCCTTTCAGGGCAACGGTGTGATAACTGCCGGAGGCAACAGCCATTACACCATTGAGATCCACGGGCACAGTTGCTTGGTTGTAGTCATTGCATTCCCATGCCATTACCTTGCCATCCGCTACGGTTTTAGGCACCTTCAATGACCACACCGCCACCGTGCCATCGCTCTTGCGCGCCACGTCGTGGATCACTCCCGCGGCAATTTCGACTACTCCGGAAAGCTCTACGGGAACCGACGCATGGCCGTCACTATAGCTCTCTCCCCAGGCGACAACGATACCATTGGCTTCCAAAGCCAATGTATGCCGCCCCCCCGCAGCGATGGCTGACACCCCATTAAGGCCTGGTGGGATGGTGATCTGTCCCTTTGTGTTATCGCCCCAGGCAACAACGCTGCCATCGTTTTTTAAGGCAACGGTGTGGAATCGTCCCGCCGCAATCGCCACTACCCCGGATAATCCGGCAGGGACAGCCGTCTGATTATAGTTATTCAGCCCCCAGGCAATGACCGTTCCGTCATTCCTTAACGCAATGGTGTGAGCATATCCGGCACCCACCGCGATTACCCCTGATAATTCCGCTGGAACCGTACATTGGCCATAGCTGTTATCACCCCATACAACTACGGTGCCATCATCCTTCAAAGCAACTGAATGAGAATCACCGGCCGCCACGGCCTTCACTCCCGAAAGCCCGGCGGGAACGTAGGCCGACCCTGAATAGTAGGTTCCCCAGGCGACAACCGTGCCGTCATTTTTCAGGGCCAATGAATAGGCCGCCCCCGCCGAGATCGCCACAACATCGGATAATTCAGGAGGGACGCCAGCCTGGGCAGCCCAATTATCTCCCCAGGCCGCCACCGTGCCATCGCTCTTCAAGGCCAGTGTGTGGGTGTCTCCAGCCGAAATTCCGGTAATTTTCTCCGTTCTTCTAACAGTGAAACTTCCCTTGGTGATGGTGTCGGGATTCATTGAATCACTGAAAGCGGCGGTCACAGCGGTAGGGGCAACGTTAATCGCATCTGGGATCGGGTAAACCTCGTTCAACACCGATACCGCTTCCACATGGAGGTCGAGGCTTTTACCGGTTGTGGCGTTGTTGCTGTCACGCACCTGAACGGTAAAGGGGTAGTCCCCTGAAATAGTTGGCCTCCCGTTGATGACACCGGTTGCCGCGTCCAGGGAGAGTCCGGGGGGAAGACTGCCGCCGGTGATGGTCCACCCGCTGTAAGGGGGAAAACCTCCCCTAGCCGAAAGACTTTGATTGTAGATATACGGCGCCGTTACATATGCATAGGGCAATACGGGAGTGTCTATGGACAGGGGAGCGTTTTTGATATTGATGCTGAACGTCTTTGTGGCAGGCCCTCCATAGGCATCGTTAGTTTGGATTGTGACCGTGCTCGTGCCGGTCCCCCTTGGGGTGCCTGAAATTACTCCAGTGGCGCCATTCAAAGACAACCCGTCTGGCATATCGCCGCTCAGGTGTCTCCAGTTGTAGGGAGGAGTCCCGCCATCGGCAGTCAGTGCCTGGGAATAAGACACGGTGTCATTGCCATCTGCTAGCGTTGCGGTCGAAATGATCGTTCCGTTGACGGATATTGTGGAGGTGAACGCCTTGCTGGCCGTTTTGTTGTTTGCATCTTTGACTTGGATTGTATAGGAATAGGTGCCGACCTGTGTGGGAGCGTCGGTGAAGGATCCAAAAGAGCTGTCAAGCGTAATGCCGGGCGGCAGCGAGCCCTGTTTTACCGTCCAGGAATAAGGTTTAGTGCCGCCGCTGGCATCGAGACCGCTGGTCCAGTTTATGCCGATATATCCATTGATGATGGGATTCGAGAGAATCGTCAACGGGGCTATATTGATTGTCAACGAAAGCGATTTGATGGTCGTCGTGCCAACCGCATCCTTGACCTGCACAGTAAAGTTACTGGTTCCCGCTGCATATGAAGTGCCGCTGATAACTCCGGTTGCCTCATTGATAGACAGCCCTACCGGCAGACTTCCCGCTGTCTTGGTCCATGTATAAGGCGTGACGCCGCCGGTTGCGGTGAGAGTCTGACTGTAGAAAGTTTCTGTTGTGCCTGCGGGTAGACTGGTAGTGGAAATGCCGAGAGGCGCAATAGTGATCGTTATGGAAAGTGATTTGGAGGTAGTCGTGGCAACGGCGTCTTTGGCCTGTACCGTAAAGGTGCTGGTTGCCACTGTCGTGGGTGTTCCACTTATGACCCCGGCGATGCTCAGTGTCAGCCCTGCCGGCAGGGCTCCTGAAGTGACGGACCAAGTATAGGGTGCCACGCCACCGGAAGCGGCCAGGGTCTGACTGTAGGAAGTGTTGGTAGAACCATCCACCAGGGAAAAAATCGTGATCGACAACGGTGCGGGATTTGTGGTGATCGACAACGCCTTGGTGGCAATCACTCTGCTTTTGTCCTTCACCTGAACGGTGAAGGAACTGGTTCCGGCAACTGTCGGGGTGCCGCTGATGACCCCGGTGCTGCTGAGCGAAAGTCCACTCGGCAGACTGCCTGCGGCTATCGACCATGTGTAGGGCGTCGTTCCCCCGGTGGCGGCCAGGGTCTGGTTGTAAGCGGAGCCGACAGTCCCTGCCGGTAGAGAAGATGTGACCACACTCAGGGTTGTTGTGGCGGCCATAACAGCAGCGGTATTGGACTGCGTGGCAGTCGTCAGCAAAGACTGTGCAGACAGCGGCTCTATACCACTTACAAGAACTGCCCTGCCGCCCCTTACCGGCCAGACGTATCCGCCCCGCTGATTCTTGTCAAAGCTGCCTATACGTCCGGATATGTCAACTTTCCACCCATTTTCCGCAAGCGACGGCAGCGTGCCGGACGACCAGTACTCCTGTTGCACATTCGAAATTCCCTGGCTGGCAAGCCACGCGGCAGGGTCCGATTCGGCATGGTTGATGATCGAGGCCATTTCCAGCCGATTGGGCAGCCGCCAGTCTCTATATCCGAGATAACCTACCTCGTTTAAGGTTGCAAGGTAATCCAACGCACCCTGCCATGATACTCTGCCGTCGACATTAATGCCGAGTGACACGCTGCTCGCCATGCCACCATCACTGGCCCAGATCAGGCCGGTTAGTCTGTCGCTGACCGTCTGGTCTCCATTGATTGTGAAGCGTGGCTGCGGCCAGGCGACCCCTGTGCGCGTTTCGCCGTCCTGTCCCGTGCCAGAACAGTAAACAGCGGTACCGTCCGTGTCGAAGCATGTGTTCTGACCGGTTTTGGGCAACAGGGGGGTTCCGGAGGTTAGGACGCCCCTTACTGGCCAGAGGTATGCAAGTTGTTTTTTTTCAAGCGCGGATACGGGACCGGCTTCGATGTGCACCGTCCAGGCCGATTGCGGCTCGAACAAGCAACTGCTCGACGACCAGTACATCCCTCGGATGACGTTGAAGTATCCTTCACTCTCAAGCCAGAGCGCTTGGCTGCCTGGCCCTGGTGCACCAATGAGGCAAGCTCGTTCAGGTTTGGCAGGCGCCAGTCATTGAACCCCAGGTAGTTTTCCACGTTCAGCTTCTTTATATACTCCAAGGCGTGTTGCCAGGTAATAGCCCCATCGCCGGCCGTGCCATCCGAGTCGAACCTTGTATCGCGGCCTTTCATGAGATCAGCGTCCCGGCACCAAAAGAGGCCGGTGAGGTTATCGACTATTGTGCCGTTCCGATTGTCCGAAAATCGCGGTGCAGGCCAAGGGTTGCCGGCCCTCATATCACCGTCGTCCGTGGCAGAGTAGATGGTTGTCTGTCCACTCTGGGGAGGTTGAATAGTGGATGCGTGAGCAATAATGGTAAGCAGCAGCAATAGGAAAAAAACTGGGAGCAGCAATCTGTTCATAGAATTAACCCCTTGTTTGAGTCATATCATAAGTGGCGTTAGTCGAGGGGAGTCCAACTCGCTGGGTTGAGAAATCGATAGTTATTGTTAGCAGGCGCGAGCCGAAAGAGGCGGAAATTTATTGGAATAAGGAAGTCATGAGATCGTTTCCGGAAACCAGGGGGAGGAACGCTTGATCTGGCCCGGCCCGACAGGTTCAGGAGGACTCGGGCACGTTCAGTAAAATCATGGAAATATGCGTTCTCGGCAGCACTCACATGGGCCTCAAATACAGTGCCCAGAAATGGCGTCTTCGTTGCCGGCAACGCAAACGTCTTTTTCACGTTTTCCCTCGCTATTTTATAAATAAACTCATCGCATTGGAATATGACATCAAAAGTCCGTAAGTAATAATCAATTAATATGCCAAAATTTAGAAATATAAATTATGTTTATGATTATTGTGTAATTATAAATGGTTATTATATTTGACACGGCTTCATTCAAAAAATATGTCGTAGCCTGCAACTTTTTGAAGATCAGAACAACAGATCAAAGTGTTAAGAAACTTTACATTCAAATTCTGATCCATTGATTTTCCGTTAATTATTTGATTAGTTATAAGACAGTAAAGCTTCTTTACACTATTTATTTAAAATGACCACATACCCTGTATTGGCGGGTAATTATACAATTTGTAAAGAAACTTTACGATGGGAGATTCAGGAGGAATTAATCGGCAGGAAAGGAGGTCAGGATAATGTTCAACATTAATATGAGCGGTTCGATATTCTAAAGGGCCAGGACGTCATTTCCCCTCGCACCATTCGCACTTGAAGCTGCCAGTAGTCACCTTGTGTAGGGGCTGGAATGGGCCTTATGTTCTTCGTAGTAGGTGTTTCTCAACCAGCGGCTTGTTCCTTCTCGACGTTCTTTTCCTCGGCGGCATTTGTGAAGTTGAAACTGACTGTGATAAGCACGTTCCGGTTGATGATCCTGATCTTGTTGTGGGTAATGGCGTGTGCCAGGGTCGACCAGTGCGAGACCAGCGTTGGCGAGAAAGGTGTCGGCCGAATACTTGGCGTTGCTCTTGTCCAGGACGGCTTCGATCTTCACCCCGCGTTTTCTTAGCATCGATAGGCTTTCTTGTGAAACTATAGGTTTTGAACCAGCACCTCGCTTCTAACCCTTGCCGATCTCCGCGACGTCCGCCTCAGTGGCTCCTCCCCTGGGGAGAGAAGAATGCACAGCTCTGATATGCAGAAGGGTGATGTCGTCGATTGGCATGAGTTTTCACAAAAACAGCAGATAGGAAAATAACCTATCTGCTGTTTTTGTGTTTGCTTGGCGGTAATTCATCAACACCTTATCCGACCAGCTTGGAAATCTCCGGACGGCTTTTTATCAGCAAAATATTACCGCTACCATGTCAGGGTAGCGGTGTAAGCAGCACGTCTCCCAGAGGGGTATCGCTGCCGCTGATCACCGGTTGCAGCGCAGACGAATAGGGGACGAAGCCGCTGGTTTGAACATGCACGCGATAAGTGCCTGCCGGGACAAACGCACTGAAGGCCCCCTCCCAGCGACTGGCGGAGATGTTGCTGAAGATAGTGCCGCCGGCAATGGCACTGGACCCACCCTGGGGGACAACCGTTACGGTCGCGCTGGACCAGTCCTTGAAGGTAGATATGACCGTGCCAGTCAAGGAGCCAAAGCTGGCAAGAGGGCCGGCAGGCTGGACTATGCGGATGCCGGTCGGTTTCAGGTTGTAGTCGCCGTTTCCGCGGTCCACGATGGCGGTATTCGGATCGAAGTCGAGCAGGATGGCGTTGATGATGCCCGGTTTCACCTCGAATTGTCCCAGAACCTTAAGCCCCGATTGCTGGGCGCTGGGGGTTTTGAGGGGGATCTTGACACTAGGGGCGCTCTTCAGGGTGAGATAATTGACCGGATCCTGCCCCTGCCCATTCGGGTTGGGTTCAAGGATGAGGCGGACCTGGTTGTAATTCCCGGCGGGAATGATGATGGTGCCCAGGATTTCCTGCTGGAAACGCAGGGTGAGGATATCCACGATGTGCGGGGTGCCGTAGGATACGACTATCGGCAGGCGCGGGTCGTTATCCTGTGCATTCTCCAGTCCGGCCGGCACCAGCCGCACCTCCCGGATCGTTACCACGACCTGCTGAAAGGCATCACTCTGCTTGTCGGTCAAGCCGACCTGGAGCGTGCCGCTAGGCGCCGTCCCTCCACCGCTGCCGCTGCATCCCGGCAAGTGTGCAAGTGCAACGACAAGCAGCAACAACATCCCGACCACACTGCAAACCTTTTTCAATTCCCTGTACATAAAGCCTCCTCAACGAAATTTCCCTTCAGTTCCTGATACCTGTTCCCGGAAACAGAACAGCCGGGGCCGAATATCAGGTGATATTTCGGCAACCCGGCTGTCTCGTTGAGACCCTGTAGGCTTTCCGCCCCATCCTCACGGATGGTTGAGTATTATCGTGTACCACTGGGGTTGTAGTGTCTGGATTATAACTGTGACTGATGAAAAGTCAACCCAATGATCGTCTATTCTGTCTCAGTGGGTCCAGTCGATGATCTTTGTATCTGCCCCCAGCTTCTTCTCGACAGCACCTTTGATGGCAGCGAAGTGCGGACAGGGATACCCGATGGGGTTGCCGTTCTTCATGCAGGAGGCGAATACGATGGCCTCCGCCCCCCGGTCAACCATCATCCTGGCCCTGGTGACCGCTTTTTTGCCGGAACAGCCGCCACACGAGAGAAATCCGATGATCTCCACCGGACCGGTTTCCTCGAAAGCCATGGTTCCTTCCCCGGCAACCTTGAAATCGGTGCTGCCGGGACACATATCCTCGGTCAGCTGACAACGGATGATTCCTACTTTCATGTGAGTCTCCTGTTCATTGAACTAAAATCGTAGGGCCTTCTGTGTGCATTCATCGATGCAATATGAGCATTTGAGGCAATCTCCATCGGCAACAATGCCATCCTCTTTATACGCTCCCGGATAAATCTGCATACGACACACTTTTTCGCACTGTCCGCAGCCATTGCAGCCCGAAGCAACCAATAACGGCTGTTTTTTTCTCCCTAGCAGGTTAGCCATCGACCCCATCGGGCAGAACATGCACCAGATTCTTTGATGGTAAACCATGCCGGAGATGATGCCTACTACCGTTGTCACGAGCAGAAGCGTAACGAATGGCTTCCCCATGCTGTACCAATCACCCCACAGTGGCGGCAGGCGCACAGCGAGAACAGACATCAAAACAGTCATCCACGCCGCCCGGAAGGCCCAGTGGCTGAAGAATCCAGGCACATCCCGCTGACGGCTGAAAGGCTTCAGCAGGACATCGAAGAAGCTTCCGCGCGGGCACATCCAATCGCACCAGGATCGCCCACTTACAACACCGAAAGCCATTGCGGCAACCATGCAAATCAGCATGAAATAACCGAACGGAGGATAGAATATTCCACCAATGAGCAAGCCGATGAATAACATGGCCATCCAAAACTGCGCCGTCCAATTTCTAGTGTTTCTTGTTGCTGCTGTTTGCATCTCCACTCCATTTCATTGATTCATACTAAAGGCGCATTCTTGTGCGCTTTTATTACCACAAATCCGCCTCTACCGTGACCTTCCCGAATTATCAAATCGGTATTCTCATCCGGCAACAGGGTTTGACGGAAGGCAAAATTGGAAAAACCGGCTGCGGTCAGTTGCGTCTCAACTTCTGACACTGAATAAAAACTGGCTTCGCGGTAGAAACGACTCTGTTCTTTTTTCTGACTGTACTGCCGTCCCAGTTCGCTTTCCCGGTCGATGAACCCAATGACAAGAGTTCCATTCAGCTTGAGGATGCGGAATGCTTCCCGGAATGCCTGGGCCACATCTTCCAAAAAGCAGACAACCGTTACCATGACTGCGAAATCGAAACAGTCGTCAACAAACGGCAGAGCTTCCGCAAAAGATTCCAGAACCTTGATTCCTCGCTGTCGTGCCTGTTCGGCCATCTGGGGCGAAGGTTCAATTCCGATGGGAATGCCGAGCGGCAACGCAAAGCGTCCGGTGCCGACGCCGATCTCGACCCCGTTGCCAGTAGCTGGAATGAAGCTGCGCACAGCCTCCAGCTCGGCCAGATAGAGGTCACGATGCTTCTCGAACCAAGCGTCGTAATCGCTTGCCTGCTCATTGAAAGGTGCTGTCTTGGTCATTGACATTTTCGGCCACCTCACCGGCAGCAAGTGGCTCATCCGGAAAGTGGTTTCCTGAAGAGCAAGCCGTAGTGGTACGGCTGCAGGTCATAACGGTTCCGCTCGTTGAAACGGAATCCCGCTTCTCTTCCCCATTCGATGCACTGTTCCGGCCGGGGACGTATCTCCATGGCCGGGCCGCGCGGCGTTGCGGGGTCGTAGTTCCAGTGGATCACCGCCAGCTTGCCGTCCGGCTTGAGTACACGGAGGGCCTCTTTCATCAAGGCTACCGGCTCTTCGTGGTGCAGGATATTGAATAGCAGCGCCGCATCCATGGAGTTGTCGGCTAGTCCGGTACCGGTGGCGACAAAGTCGCGTAACGTTACAGCCACATTCTTTACCCCGGCATCTCGGCACTTCTGCTGGACTACGGCTTTCATCTCCGGTTCGATATCAAGGGCATGAACGGTTCCTGAAGCAATACCAGCGGCGGCCAGGGTAAAGGTTCCATAGCCGCAACCAAATTCAACCAGGTCCTGAACGCCACGGTCGAGACCAAACGTCGCCAGCACCTTGGCGGGTTCGAAAAAACCATCCCACATTTCCTCATCCGGCATCCCGCTGTCACGAACCTTCATGCGTACCCCCACTGGCCTGTGCCTGTTCAATATACTCCTGCATCCTGCCCGCCGATGTAGCGATGTCGAGGGGAACCCATGCGTCATTGAGAAAAACGGTTGTAGCCGCTCTCAATACGTAGTTGGCGGCTTCCGGAGAATCTATCAGATATATCGATACGTCAATCTCGTCACCAAAGTGAGCCCTCATTTTATTGGCTACACCTGTAGCCATGGCACAACTTGTTCAACCCTTACTTCCGGTGTGAAATACAACCATTTTCAACATGGAAACCTCCTGTTCATGTGGCTAAAAGGTAACTACCCGGTCAGATTCCTTGACCAGGGTGTACATCACCTGCATGGTTGAAGACGGGCAGATTTCAGAACCTTGTGCATCGCGAGACTTGAGACAAGTACCGCACGCCTGGATATTTCCACCAGCTTTAACGAGGCTCTCTGCCTGGCCACAAATATCGAAGCGCTCATTACATAAATGTTCCAGTTCAACGCCTTCCGCTGTCAGGAATACGGAGACGGCATCTCCTTCCTTTAACGCGAAATTGGCAAATCTCATCGCCGTGAATACTTGTTCAGGATTGTTCTGAGTAATGATGACTGCGAGTTTCATGCTAAACCTCCTTGATATTGATCAGTGCGGAGAGAGCCATGGCACAGACTTTCAATGCGGTTTCATGGCCATCGTCGCCACCTTTTTCAAAGTCGTCTTCACGGGTCGCCATTGAGTTTGTAATGTGAGCAAAGCAGATGACTGGTTTATTGAGGGCTGCCCCCATCGCCAGCAAGGCAGCGGCTTCCATTTCCACGGAGATGATGCCTTCATCTCGTCGCGCCGAAATAAGTTTCCGGGTCTCGCGGAACGGGGCATCAGTTGTCCATGACTTGCCGCATTCATGCTTGATGCCAGCATCGGTAAGGATTGTGGCCACTACTTGAAGCAATGCTGGAGATGCCTGCGCATAGCGTTCTGCAGGCAAATAATGATAGCTTGTACCTTCATCTCGTAATGCTTGCTCGATCAGCAAAAACAATGGAGTCTGGTATTGCTCGGCAATGAGCCCGGCAGAGGAAATAGTTACCAGTGCCTTGCATCCCAAGGCAAAGAGCTCTTCAGCGACAAGAACCGCAAATGATGCCCCGACAGTCCCACCAATAATGCCGTATTCTGTTTCGTTAACTGACCAGCGGTATAATCGAGTATGAAAACAGGGCCATGCGGGTTCCTGCTTTGCTTTACCGTTTGCCACCAGGTAGTCCACCAGTTCACCGTCAAAGTCCAGCAGACACCCTTCCGGCACTGTCAAACGTTGCAGGTTCTTCTGTATTCTTGCTGATTCAAGCATGTTGCTGGCAAGGAATACAGGCTCGTCATTATGGTTGTGCTCGAAGAGAGGCGAGTTGGAATTAACGGACACAGCAAGCTCCTCCTGACGAGTGTTTTTCCCGGTCGAGCTCATCCTTCGACTTCCGAATGGCCGGCTCAGCTTCAGCAAGCAGCGAAATCACGGATGAAACCAGCTTCGGGCGGCTGACATAATAACAACGCATGGAGCCATCCTGGGCAAAGTCAACTAGACGAGCATTGCGCAGCACTGTCAAATGCTGTGAAATGTTGGCTTGAGACGCGGGAAGAATCTCCTGGATGTCGGTTACGCACTTGGTGCCCTTGAGCAATTCCACGACAATCTGCAAACGGGTCGGATGGGCGGAATCAGCGTCCATCATACCTCCATAATCATATTCGAATAACCTAATATCAATACTTAACCGAGAAGTCAACCGGAAAAACGGTGAGGATTTTATCGCAATAAAAACGCTTGACAGTGGCTAGGATTTTTACGTATAAGTAGTTAAGCATCAACTTATAAGGACACCCATGAAAGAAGCGGCCGAACTCTTTAAAATTCTCTCCGTGGACAAACGGATCGAGATCATCGAACTCCTCAAGAAGGAAGCGATGAGCGTTAACGCCATTGCTGAAGTCTTGGGGGTTACGCAGTCGGCGGTCTCCCAGCATCTGCGGGTGCTGAAGTCGGCAGGGTTGGTCAGGGACGAAAGGCAGGGATACTGGATTTATTACTCACTGAACCGCGAGGTCTTGGAAAGATGCAGACAACGCCTTAACCGGGTCTGCACCTGCGGCTGCGGCGGCAGCGGAGAGAAAAAGTGCCAATGACTCACGGCCTTTTTTCTTTACCTAATATATAAGTATGTTTGCACATACTTAACAGGAAGGAGGTGATAACAATGGCCGAAAATAAGAAAGATACGAACGAAAAGCAGGAAGTAAGCAAGCCACAAGGCAAGTGCGGTTGCGGCTGCACGCTGACAGTCAAGAAGTAGGCAGGTCAGGCCGGGAGGCGCTATTTCCGCCTCCCGGCTATCGAATTTTCGAGGAGGGAGGCAAATGAGAGAAATTCTTCTGTTGCGTTTATAACACCACCACAGGCCCAAATTCTCATGACTCCCCCAAAACCAGGTTAACGGCAACTCTGTATCTGACGATGCTTCAGCCAGGCGCCACTTTGAACGAGACATAGCGACTCTGTCGGTTCAGTCCCAGATCAACCATCAGCATGCATGTCCGTCAGGAATAGAGCGAATACGCTCCATATGTGGGTCAGCGGCCTAATTTTTTACTTTTCAGCGTGGTAACGATCACTACTTCGTCAACCGGAGCACTCCTCAGCCAGGTATAGATCTCTTCAGCCTCCTGTTCCAACTGCAGCCTTTCCGGAGCATCGGTCGGGAGTATCTTTGCTTTTTTCCCCAGATCTCGGCTCCTAAGTCCCATTTCTTCAGCTTTTTTGGTGAGCCGTGCCTCAACGGAGCGTTTGTTTCCCACGGCGGTCAGCACCAGACGATGCTCATCTTGGTCCTGCACCGTCAGTGCCTTGTTACCATAGGTGGTACCAGCAGCCACCTGAATGCCGTCTATCGGACAGGAGAGGTCGTAATAGCGGGCCATGAATTTTCCCGTACCACCCGCAGTCTTTAGCGCCTCCTTGGCGGCCAAGCCGAGACGGACACCAAAGATGGATCCGGCACAGACATGACCATGGAAAGCCTCCAGCTGACTGTACAGAGCCGGTGCAGCCATGGAGCCGGAAGCCACCGCCAAGGTGCTGTTAAACGAAACAGCCAGCGACATGACGCCGGCAAATGCAACGCAGGGCAAAATTTTACAATAATTGATAGTCATATTGCTCACTCCTCACTCTCATTGATTGTTATCCGCTGTAGGTATCGACTGTTATCCTGCGGTTCAAGACCCGCTGCAAAATATAGCATCAAAGATGCCATGCTTTCTTACTTGCTAAACGACCGATAGCGACTTGTCAGATCATTCCCTGCTCCTTGACCTCTGCCTTGAGCCAGGCATAAACCACCGGTGCTGACACCAGTCCGGCAACGCCAAAGGCGGCCTCCATAAGCAGCATGGCGCTCAACAGTTCCCATGCGGTTGCCTGTACTTCATGGCCGACAATCCTGGCGTTCATGAAATATTCTGCCTTATGGATCAATACCAGAAACAAAAGTGATGCAAAGCCGACCCCTGGGGATACGCCGAGGCTGATTACGACAATCACGGTATTTGATACTAAATTTCCGACCACGGGAAGCATTCCCACGGCAAAGGTAAGCAGAACCAGAATTGTTGCCATCGGTAGGTGAATGCCGAAAAGCGGCAGCACGACCAGCAGGTAGACGGCGGTCAAAATGGTATTGAGGGCGGATATCTTCACCTGCGCAAAAACCACCTTGTCGAAGGCTGTGGTAAGCGTTCGCAGTCTGAGTCGCAACGCACGGATAAAAGGCGGCGCCTTGTCGTGTTCCTTGAAGTGATGTACGGCCGCCATTCCTCCAACGACCATTCCCAGCAGAATATGGGCAAATACCTTGATGCCTTCCATTCCGACCACCGATATTTTCTGGACATGGTCACCCAGCATTTCAAGTAGCTGCTGGCGGAGCCCTTCAATTGTCGTCGGCAGCACATCGGCAACCGAGGCGGGCAGTGTCCGGCGCAGGCTGCCAAGCGTGTCAACCACCGTAGACAATAGGGCGCCGATACCGTGGCTACTGCCGAGGAATGACCAGACAGTGGCAAAGGCGCTTGTCAGGCAGATTATGACGCAAACCACCACGACCCCCAAAGAGAGCTTGTGTGCAAAGCGGTTCATGTTTTTGGGGAGGTGGCTGGCGAGCTTCAATGTCAGCACATACACTGCAAACCCGGCAAACACAGCCGTTAACAGGTTAAAGAGCATGACAAGGAATACGGCGGTTACAGCCAGCAGATAGCTGATGGCGGTATGTCTGGGCATAGATAAACCTCTGAACAGGTTGAAATTATTTGTCTGTCAATGGCTCCTGAGTTTCCAGGGTGCCGGACTGCCTGTTTTGTATCATCAAAATCATTACCGGTTATAAGGAGTAGATGAACTGTCGGCTCTTTTTTTCTGCTGAGTAGAATCAATCTCCCGCTATGGCGGCGAAACAATCCCCTCTCCCTGAGGGAGAGGGCTAGGGTGAGGGGGCAGAGTTGATTTATACGGCATTTCTGCCCCCTCATCCGGCCTTCGGCCACCTTCTCCTTTAGGCCCTATGGGTCCTCAGGGAGAAGGGCTGGCGGTAGATCAGTTCTAATCAGGTTTTTTCTTGATATACCGGTAAATGAGATAGCCGATCCCGGCCAGAAGTGCAATTTCAAACAGGCCGATGCCACCGCCACCCATGCCGCCACCCATACCTCCGCCTGCTCCGGCAAAGCTGCTAAACAGCATGCTTCCCAGCATACCTCCCATCATTCCGCCGGCCATGCTCCTCATGAATCCTCCGCCGGCCTGCTGCTGAAAGGGGCCAGGCGAAGGCGCATACTGCTGGCGTGGCTGGCTGGGCTGGGAATAAGGGCTGGCAGGCCTGGAATAGCTGCGCGAACCGCGGCTGCCCATGGAGCGGCTGCCACCAGCCCTTGCATGGGCATTCAGTTCCAGTACGGTAATGCTCAAAAACATAACGGCAGCCATCACTGCAAATACCTTGACAACGTGTCTCTTCATTTTGCTGTCTCCTTGGTCGGTTGGTCTTTCAGTACGTTCGGGTTGCCAGTGATTCGAGTCGCGCGATACGTTCCTCCATTGGTGGGTGGGTGGAAAAGAGCGACATAAGTCCTCCTCCGCTGAGTGGATTGACGATGAACATGTGGGCCGTGGCGGGGCGGGCATTCTGCATCGGGATCACTTGTGACGCGCTGTGCAGTTTGCGCAGGGCACCTGCCAAAGCAAGTGGTCTGCCGCAGATGTCGGCGCCGGAGGCATCCGCCAGATATTCGCGGGAACGGGAAACAGCCATCTGGATCAACAAGGCCGCTATCGGAGCAATAATCGCCATGGCCAGTGAACCGATCAGGCCACCGCTTCCACCGCCATTTTCATCATCTCCACGTCCGGCGCCGAACATTGCACCCCATTGCAGCATGTTGCCGATCATCGATATGGCACCGGCAAATGTAGCGGCGATGGTAGAGATCAGAATGTCGCGGTTTTTAACGTGGGCCAGTTCATGGGCCATAACCCCTTCCAGCTCATCTGTGGAAAGTATCCGAAGGATTCCTTCAGTAGCCGCAACAGCGGCATGATCGGGATTGCGCCCTGTGGCAAAGGCATTGGGGGAGTCGTCTGGGATGATGTATACTTTGGGCATTGGGAGCCCGGCCTGACCGGCCAGTCGTTCCACCAAGCCGTAGAAAGCCGGGTGGATCTCGCGGGTAATTTCCCGGGCGTTGTACATCCTGAGGACGATCTTGTCGGAGAACCAGTAGGAACCGAAGTTCATGGCGGCCGCCATGAAGAAGGCGAGAATCATGCCTCCCTGGCCGCCAACGGCGCCGCCCATGATGACCAGCAAGATGGTTAGCAGGGAAAGGAGAATGGTTGTTTTGAATGTGTTGATCATTTTTTATTACCTCCGAAAATTTGGTTTTCGCAGTGGGTAATAAAAAAAAGACCTTTACCCATGGCGAAATACGCATTGGATAAAGGTCTTGCTTGCGATATATATCGGTCCCGGTCCGAGCCTTGCGACTGTGTTGACGGACGTGGGATCAGCCATGTCTCCGGCTGATAGCTACTCCCCTTTATTGAATTGTAACTTTAAATGAACTGCTCCGAGTTTGTCAAGCAGTCATTTCATTGTGCAGAAAACTGGGTTTTTATGGCTTTTCAATGGGCAACCATCCCGTCCTTGACCCGGATGATCCGTTCGGCCCGCCCCTGCGAGAGGTAGAGAAGCGCGATAAACGTTCCCGAGTCTGCGGCTAAATCGCTGCTCTTCCTCTTTCATTTGTTCGTATCTTTACGATTTCATCAACAGTGGAGACAAATATCTTTCCGTCACCGGTATTGCCGGTATGAGCATATTTCTGAATTATGTCGACAACATCAACAACCATCTCATCAGCGACAACTACTTCCAGTTGAATACGCGGAATAAATTCCACCATTTCATACACGGTTTTATCTGGTGCGTTCCTGGCTCTGCTCTTGCCGAATCCCTTTATTTCCGAGACGGTCACTCCCGGCAATCCTGCGATTTTATTTAGTTCTTCGGTTACTTCCAACAATTTGGCCGGCCTTATGATTGCCTTTATCTCTTTCATGGAATTCTCCCTGTCACGGTTTCGTTATTAAATGTGAGATATCACCATTCCAATCCATTACATTTCTGCTTCGACGTCTCTTTTTTCAAACCAGCTGTACACCGATGGAATAATCAACAAGGTCAGCAGTGTCGAAGTCACCAGTCCGCCAACAACAACGGTCGCCAGCGGTTTCTGTATTTCAGACCCGGCTCCGCCGGCAAGCAGCATCGGGATCAAGCT
>Ga0209212_1003777_pt1 | contig 19488 bp, 14 predicted proteins | sample RifGroC2_FD_183996 | JGI IMG/M metagenome (GOLD analysis project Ga0209212, IMG submission 183996) | Groundwater microbial communities from Rifle, Colorado, USA - Groundwater C2 (SPAdes) (version 2) | ecosystem: Environmental > Aquatic > Deep subsurface > Groundwater | place: Rifle, Colorado... | reverse complement strand
TTCAGCAGCTGAACGAGGAATGCGACAGATACGCCGACGGCCTTTATAAATACGGCATCAGAAAGGGCGTTAAGACGCTTTTGATGGTCAGGCCGAGCCTCGAATTCATCGCGCTGGCCTTCGCGCTTTTTAAAACAGGCGCGGTACCTATACTTATTGATCCGGGCATGGGTATAATGAATGTTTTGAAATGCGTGGCGGGCGTCTGCCCCGAAGCCGTGATAGCGGTTCCCGAGGTTCACGCGGCCAAATCGATATTAAGATGGTATTTCAGATCCGTCAAATACAGTGTCACGGTAGGTAAAAACTGGTTCTGGCGCGGGCTCACTCTCGATAAGATCAGAAAGCACGGCCGCGCGCCTTTTAATTATGTCGAAACGGCGGGCAGCGACCCGGCGGCGATATTATTTACCAGCGGCAGCACCGGCCCCGCCAAGGGAGTGCTCTACGAGCACCGGATGTTCGGCGCGCAGGTCGCGCTTCTGAAGCAGGCCTATAAATTCGAAGAAGACGAGATGGAACTCCCCGGCTTTCCGCTGTTCGCTCTGTTCAACGTGGCGCTCGGCATGAGCTGCTGCATCCCCGATATGGACCCGACCAAACCCGCGCAGGTCGATCCGGCGAAAATAACCGAAGCCATTATAAACCAGGGCGTCACCAACACCTTTGGCTCGCCCGCGATATGGAACCGCGTCGCCGATTACTGCAACGAAAGAAACATCAAACTGAATTCAATTAAACGAATATTGATAGCCGGCGCCCCCGTTTCAGGCGAGCTTATCGGCCGCGTTAAAAAAATGCTGCCGGATACCGCCGACGTGCATACGCCTTACGGCGCGACCGAATCGCTGCCGCTGTGCAATATTTGCGGAAAAGACATTTTGAAAAAAGGCTGGCCCGGAACTCAAAAAGGCGCGGGGATCCTTGTCGGAAAGCCGGTCGCGCCGAACGCCGTCCGTATCATTAAAATACTCGACGGGCCCGTTGAAAAACTCGACGGCTCGATAATGCTGAACCCGGGCGAGATCGGCGAGATAATCGCGACGGGGCCGATCGTGACGAAAGAATATTACGCCAACCTGAAGGCGACGGCGCTGGCAAAGATCAAAGACGGCGATAATTTCTGGCACAGGATGGGCGACGCCGGTTACATCGACGGCGATGGCGACCTTTGGTTCTGCGGCAGAAAAGACCATCGCGTGGAATCTTCAGGCGGCAAAGTTTATTTCAGCGTCAAGTGCGAGGCCATATTCAACTGCCATACCGACGTATTCCGCTCGGCGCTCGCCGCGCGCGGTAAAAGGCCCGATCAGACGCCGGTTGTTTTCATCGAGCCGAAGCCCGGCAAATTCCCTCAAACAGCAGCGGAGAAAGAGGCGTTCATTAAAGAGCTGTTCAAATTATCGAAAGAGTCCGACCTGACGGCCGATATAAATGAAATTATATTCATCGAAAAGATGCCGGTCGACGTCCGCCATAACGCGAAAATATTCCGTGAAAAATTATCCGCCATGGCGTCCGGGGGCACGATATGAAAGTTATGGTTACCGGCGGCGGCGGCTTTTTAGGAAGCGCGCTCACTAAAAAATTGATAGAGCGCGGTTACCAGGTAAGCGTGCTGAATAGACGCCGCTATCCGGAGGTCGAAAAGCTCGGCGCGGTTTCTATCATGGCCGATCTCAGCGACTCCGCAAGGGTCGCCGACGCGTGTGCAGGCATGGACGCAGTTTTTCATACGGGCGCGAAGGCCGGCGTATGGGGCGATTATAACGATTATTTTTCGTCGAACGTGCTCGGCACTAAAAACGTGCTCGACGGCTGCCTGAAACACGGCGTTAAAAAACTGATTTACACCAGCTCGCCCAGCGTGGCCTATAATGCCGAAGACGCCGTTAATATGAATGAAAGCGCGCCTTATCCCGATAAATATCTGTGTTACTACTCGCAGACCAAGGCCGAGGCCGAGCGCATGGTTATGGCCATGAACGGGAGAAACGGGCTGCTTACCGTATCGCTGAGGCCGCACCTTATATGGGGCTCCGGCGACAATCACCTGATACCGCGCGTCATAAAGGCGGCCGCCGAAAGATCAAATATCAGGCGCCTTAAAATAGTCGGCGACGGCCTGAATAAAGTCGATATCACATATATCGATAACGCCGTCGAATCGCATCTGAACGCTTTCGACGCGCTCGAGGCCGGCTCGAAAGCCGCTGGCTCCGCTTATTTCATAAGCCAGGGAGAGCCCGTGGTCCTGTGGGATTTCATAAACGGCATACTTCGCGGCGTGAAGATCGCTCCGCTCGAAAAAAAAGTGTCGTACAGCTTCGCATACTTCGCCGGCGCTGCGTTTGAGACGATATACACGCTTTTCAGAATTAAATCGGAGCCGCGCATGACCAGATTTCTGGCGGCTCAGCTTTCAAAGAACCATTACTTCGACATCTCGCGCGCGAGAAACGAGCTCGGCTACCGGCCGAAAGTATCCACCGAAGAGGGTCTTAAAAACCTTATCGATCACCTGAACGGAGGCGGCGTTAAATGAGCGAAGCGGCCTTGAATTTTAAAGAACTCAAAAAAGTCCTTCAGGACGGCGTTTTTTACGTCAAGCTGAACACGAGCTTCGACGAGCTCGACCCGCTCAATATGCTTCATAATTCGCGCTATCAGTATATTTTAGAACGGGCGACCTATATGTTCTTCAACGCCGTGAAGGTCATCGAAGAGTTCGATATCGTCAAATGTCCCGACCTGCACCACGTAGTGCATAATATCAACCTCGATTACCTCAAGCCGATTTTCGGCGTGAAACTTTTCTGGGTATCGATTGCGCCGAAAAAACTGAGGGAGGCAGGCGCGTCCTACGATGTCGCCTTCCTTTCGGAGGACAGGAAAACCGTTTACTGTAAAGGGATTCGCTCTATCGCAAAAGTGAAGCCGGGCTCGTTCGAACCGATCGGCTGGACGGTTAAATTCCGCGAAACGCACGAATATATAATCGATATGATAAAAAAACAAAAAAAATAGTTGAAAAATAAATTTTATGTTTGAAATAATTAGTGAAATCGGTTATAATATAACTCAAAAACTGATTGTTTTAAAGATTCATAATAAAAAGGAAGTACAGCGTTATGAATATTGACGAAAGAATAGTAATCACCGGCGTCGGGCTTACCGCGCCTAACGGCAACACGCTCGGCGAGTTCAGGAATAACCTTCTGAACGGAGTATCCGGCGTCCAGAAATTTACGACGCGCTACCTCGGCGATACGCTGGCCGGAATCTGCAATTTCGACCCTTTAAAATATCAGAAGAAAAAAGACCTCAGACGCGGCACGCGCGCAGGCTCTATAAGCATTTACTGCTCGAACGAAGCGATAGCCGATTCCAAACTCGATTTCGAAACTTTCGATAAATCGCGTATAGGCGTTTACGTCGGCATAACCGAACACGGCAACGTCGAGACCGAAAATGAAGTTTATAATTTATCCCAATACGAATACGACACCAAAACCTGGACGCATCATCATAATCCCCGCACGGTGGCCAATAATCCCGCCGGCGAGGTCACGCTCAACATGAAGATAACCGGTCCGCATTACACGATCGGCGCCGCCTGCGCCGCGGGCAACCTCGGCATAATACAGGGCGTTCAGATGCTTAAATTGGGCGAAGTCGATCTGGCGCTCGCCGGCGGCGTATCCGAAGCGATCCATACGTTCGGCATATTCGCGGCGTTTAGAAACGAAGGCGCTCTGGCCAACCACGCCGATCCTACGAAAGCCTCGCGCCCCTTCGACGCCGGCCGTAACGGCATAGTTATTTCCGAAGGCGGCTGCGTCTATACGCTCGAAAGACTCTCCGACGCGCTTAAGCGCGGCGCTAAAATATACGCCGAGATCGTCAGTCACGCGACGAACTCCGACGCCCTCGATTTCGTGCTTCCGAATTCAGACCGCCAGGCCGAATGCATCTCGCTCGCGCTCAAAAAAGGCGGGCTCAAACCCGAGCAGATCGACCTGGTCAACACTCACGCTACGTCCACCCCGCTGGGCGACGTTTCTGAATGTAACGCCGTTAAAAAAGTATTCGGCGCCTGCGATAAAACTTATATAAATAATACGAAAGGCTTTATAGGCCACACGATGGGCGCCGCCGGCGCTCTCGAACTCGCCGGAAACCTCGATTCATTCAACGACTGCGTGATCCATCCGGCGATCAATATCGATAAACTCGACCCGGCCTGCGATGTTAAAAATCTCGTCATCAATGTGCCCCAAAAAGTCGATAAAGTCGAATATATACTCAACAACAGCTTCGGCATGCTGGGAATTAACTCAGTCCTGATAGTTAAAAAATATAATAAATAGAAACTAAAAATTTTTAAAACCGAAATTATATTAATAAATAATTTATAAAATATAAAAACTAAGGGGAGATTACAATGACAGACCAGCAGATCAATGACATGATCCTTGAAATCGTTGCCGATATAGCGCCGGACGCGGATTTAAGCAATATTAATCCCGACGTGCGCCTGCGCGAGCAGATCGAACTCGATTCTATGGACTTTCTCGATATCATAATGGAACTTCGCAAACGCTACAAAATCGACGTTCCCGAAGACGATTACATGAAACTGTCTACTCTCAATGGCTGCGTCGAATACCTCAGGCCTCATCTCAAAGACAGATAATTCAGCATAAAACCGAATAACCATTGAAGGCGGCTTTTAACGGCCGCCTTTATTGTAAGTTGAGAGTGGAGAGTGAAGAGTGGAGAGTTGAAGGATTTTTGATGATCGAATTAAAATTCGATATTGATATACGCTTTCTTTAAAATATCAAAATACATTAGCTCTCAACTCTCAGTTCTCAACTCTCCACTATTTTAATGTTTTTAATTTTTAATAAAAATATAAGGGAGGATTTATGGTCGTCAGCGTAATCGGAGTTATATTAATCATAATAGGCGTAGTGTGTATATTCATGAAAAAATCTTCACAGAAGAAACTTATGGCGCTCAGCCTTACCGACACTTACACCGCCGCTAAACTTCTTGAACTGCAGAAAACTATCGCGGGTGAAATGGGCGCCGGCTCCTTCCGCCAGCTGGCCGAAGTGAAGGGCGTCATTGAATGCCCCGACCCGCTGACCGCCGAACTCTCGAAAGAAAAATGCCTCTATTACAAGAGCGAAGTCGATATCGAATACGAAGAAAATTATTACCAGGAAAACCAGCAGACCAAAAGCCGCGAACTCAAAACCAGACGCACCAGCGAAAATATAACCCGCGTCGAGCGCGGTGTTGATTTTTACTTAAAAGACGACACCGGAAAAGTTCGGATAAACCCTGCCGGCGCCGAACTCGACCTCACCAAATCCGTCGACCGCTTCGAGCCCGCCACTAACGTCAATTACTCCAACGGCGCCATCAGCTGGGGCGGTTTCTCTTTTTCAGTAGGCTCCAATTACTCCGACTACACCCGCGAAGGCCGCAAGATACTCGGCTATAAATTCAGCGAATATATTTTTCCGCTTAAACAGAAAATTTTCGTTATCGGCGAGGCGACCGACTCGATGGGCGAACTCCAGATATCTAAACCTACCACCGACGACGGCGTATTCGTGATTTCTAATAAATCAGAAGAACAGCTTGCTAAAGAAGCTAAATCGAGCGCGCAGACGCTGGATATCGCATCAAAAGCGTGCTTCGCTATTGGTGCTATAATGGCCGTGGCGGGATTTTTTATTAAATAACAGGCTATGGACTAAATGGACTTTTTACCGACTACCAGAGAAGAATTTATAAAACTAAAGATCGACAGGCCTGATATAATAATCGTTACCGGCGATACTTATATCGACAGTCCTTTTATCGGCGCGGCCGTTATAGGGCGTTATCTTCAGAGCAAAGGGTTTACTGTCGCGATTATCGCCCAGCCGGTGATTGACGGGCCGGACGATATAACGCGTCTGGGCGAGCCGAATCTGTTCTGGGGCGTTACGGGCGGCTCGATCGATTCGATGGTGGCTAATTACACGCCGATGAAGAAGTTCCGCAATTCGGACGATCTGACGCCGGGCGGCGCGAACGACCGCCGGCCGGACCGAGCCGTGATAGCCTATTCCAACCTGATAAGGCGTTATTTCAAAAACACGCGGCCGATAGTTCTGGGCGGGATAGAGGCGAGTCTGCGCCGCGTCACGCACTTTGATTTCTGGTCGGACTCGCTGCGGCGGTCGGTGTTATTCGACGCGAAGGCCGATTTACTTGTTTACGGCATGGGCGAAACCGCCGTGCTGGAGATAGCGCGGAAGATGAAGGAAGGCCGTGACGATTATAAGTATGTTCGCGGCGTTTGTTATATTTCGAAAACGCCCGCCGCGGGGTATATAGAGCTGCCTGCGCACGAGGAATGCGTTTCGGATAAGTTAAAATTCATAGAAATGTTCGATACTTTTTATAAGAATAACGATCCGCTGACGGCGAAGGGATTGTTTGAAAAGACGGGCGACCGGTATTTGATTCACAATCCGCCGGCGCCGGTTTTAACTTCTGAAGAACTGGATGAGATTTATGGTCTTGGATACAGCCGCGCGCTCCATCCGTATTATAAGAAACGCGGCGCTGTGGCGGCGTTGAACACCATAGATTTTTCGATAACGACGCATCGCGGCTGTTACGGCGAGTGCAACTTCTGCGCGATAGCCGTGCATCAGGGGCGCACGGTCGTATCGCGCGGCGAGGAGTCGATAATAAAAGAAGCCGAAAAGATAACGCGCATGGATAATTTCAAGGGCTACATAACCGACGCGGGCGGCGCGACGGCGAATATGTACGCGATCGAATGCGAGAAAAAGCTCAAAACCGGTGCGTGCAAAGATAAAAGATGCCTGTATCCGAAGGCGTGCAGGAGTCTTGAAATAAGCCATAAAAAGCAGATCGCGCTTCTGAAGAAACTGCGCAATGTCGCGGGCGTCAAAAAAGTTTTCGTGGCGTCGGGCATCCGCTATGACATGGTTTTATGCGACGCGAAGCACGGCGCGGCGTATATCGATGAAATAGCGCTCCATCATGTATCGGGCCAGCTGAAACTTGCGCCCGAGCATACGGAAGGCGCCGTGGCGGCTCTGATGGGCAAGCCCGGTCCGGACAGCCTGGTGGAGTTCAAGCGAAAATTCGACGATGCGAGCGGGCAAGCCGGTAAAGACCAGTTTCTGACCTATTATTTAATAGCGGCCCATCCCGGCTGCGCGGAAGGGGATATGGCGAAGATGAAAAAGTTCGTTTCGAAAGAGCTCAAAATAAATCCTGAGCAGGTGCAGATATTCACGCCGACGCCCTCGACCTGGTCGACTCTGATGTATTATACGGGGATGAACCCGTTCACTAAAGAGAAGATATTCGTTGAAAAAGGCGACGGCGCGAAGCTGCGGCAGAAGAAGATCATTACCGGATAAGGAGAAGTTATGGCAGTTAAAAATAACAATAATGCCGATCTTCTTGAAGCGTTAGCGCGCGAACTTTCCAGACTTAAGCCTGAGGACCGCGAGAAGATATTTGAAAAACTGGATTCGATAAAGGACGGCTCTAAAAAAAAACCTGACGATAAAAAATAATGGCGTCAAGCGGCTCATGTCCCGAGTTAAAATTCCAGCCCTTTACGAAAGCCTTAAAATTTGTTATAATTGATCTATTAAAATTTATTTGCATAAAAATGATAAGTTAAAAGTTATGAGTTTTAGGTTATAAGTTAAATTTTATAAAAAAAGTTTTAATTAAATGTTTTTACCTGACGGAGGTCAATTTTATGAGTAAGCATTCTATCAGAAAAAGTTTAATGATTTTAGCGGCTTTATTTTTCGTTTTATCGTCACTCACCCCGGCCATGGCCGAAACTTTCGAATGGAACACCAAGCAGCGTCCCGCGCAGCTTATCAATAAAACCGACGCCGGCGCTTATCAGATAGGCAACGTAAGATGGGGATTCCAGAAAAGCGAAGATTACTCGAATTTACAGCCTTTCTGGAGAAACGCCGCTATAGACGTAAATAAGATCAGCGACGTTTTATTCATTGTGAAGCCTTTCGAACCCGAATGGATAGCGGCGCACTGCCTTCTGATATTCAAATTCAGCGAGCCGATCATAAGCGATCAGAACGAAAAAGCTGACGGCTTAGTTCTTTCGATAGAGGCACGCCTTTTGAAGGGTCAGAAATACAGCCTCATGCAGGGCAATTTCGGCAAATTCTTCATAGTTTACCAGCTCGGCACCGATGCCGATTACCTGCAGTACTCCGCGATCGAAAAAAAGAGGCTGATCCCGTATAAACTTAAGCTGACGCACGAGCAGAAAGTCGAACTTCTTAAAAACACGATAGCAGAATCGGTTAAAAACCGCGACGGCGAAAAATATAACACTATCAACAACAGCTGCACGAATAATTTATTCATCCTTTTAAACACAGTGCTTCCGAAAGAGCAGAAATTCAGGGAATGGATACTCAAAAAAGTCATTTATAACGTAGGCATTTCATTTCCCCGCACCGCAGGCAAATTATTGAAAAAGCACAAGGTAGTGGAAGAAGAACTTCCGATAATGACGCCCGGCGCGCCTAAAACCGATATCGCTTCGCTCGCGGGCGAATTCAATACCGCAATGTCGAAAGGCCCCGTTGCGAACGAACTTGGCGGCGACGATCTTGTTATCGCCAATAAAAACGCGGCATCGATAGCCGTCAAAGCCGATAAGATCAAAGCGGCTTTTGTGGAAGCGATAAATGAAGGCACCATAACCAAAGATATGATAAAAAGCACGATGTACGATGAGGACGCCGAACAGCTTATGGGCCTTTTCGTTCCTGGCGTGAACCCGTCCGAAGAAGAAAAGACAGGCTTCGTAGTGGGCGCCGAATTCGCTGAAAAACTTGTAGCTATCAACGATAACGCCGCTCTCGCCGCCTACATGGGCGAACTGTTCGATTCATACAAAGCGGCCGCCGCAAAAAGACTAACGCTCGAAGGCCCCGACGTTTCGAAATACCTCGACTCGAATCTGAACGCGCTTCACAAAGGCCTCGATAAATCCGTTAAATATCTGAAACTGAACAAACGCTAAAAAATAATTGCTTTAACTAAAATAAAAAGCATTCAAGTTTGAACGATAAATCAAAAGAGCCTTCTGGACTAATATAGGAAGGCTCTTTTGATTGCGCTTGTATGCTTGAATGTATATGTTTTGATTTTTAAGAGTTCGGGTTTATTAACGCCGTTCGAACTGCCGGCCAGGTTTATATGAAACGCGCCGGTTATTTTATCTTTTTAAGGTTTTCGATCGCCTTGTCGTAATCGGGATGCGACGCCACTTCGGGAACGTATTCGACGTATCTGACGACGTTGTCTTTGTCGATAATGAATATGGCGCGCGATAAGAGGCGAAGTTCGGATATCAGCGTGCCGTAATTGACGCCGAACGATCCGGTTTTATGGTCGGAGAGCGTGACCACGTTTTTGATCCCGGCCGCGCCGCACCATCTTGCCTGGGCGAAGGGAAGGTCCATGGATATAGTTAAAATTACCGTGTCGGTGGATAAACCGGCGGCCGCTTCGTTGAATTTTCTGGTCTGAGCGTCGCAGATCGGCGTATCGAGCGAGGGGACCACCGATATGACTTTTATCTTCTTGTCAAAATTGCCTAATTTAACGGGAGAAAGGTCGTTGGCGAGAACTTCGAAATCGGGGGCTCTCATTCCGACTTTTACCTCTTCGCCGAGAAGGGTCAGGGGATTGCCTTTGAAGGTCACCGCGTTTTTTCTTTCAGTCTGTTTTGCCATTGCCTGCATTGAATTTCCTCCTTCAATCGTTATTAATGTGATAACAGAAAAATATCATTTATTATGCATTTTGTCAACTGATATTTTATCCGGGCGCGGTCTTCAAAACTTGCTTTCGTGACTAGCTGACGAAATTATTTAATTCCTTTATGAAAGCGTCTTTTGGAAGAGCGCCAGACATCGTTTTTTCGACCTTTCCATTTTTATAGAACATGAGCGTCGGGACCGAATATATGCCGACCTGAGCGGCTATTTCAGGGTTTTCGTCGACGTTTACCTTCACGAATTTAACTTTATCCGAATAAATCGGCGCCACCTCGTTCAATACGTTGGCGAAATACTTGCAGGGCCCGCACCAGCTGGCGAAAAAATCGACGAAAACGGGAACGCCGGATTCGATTACCTCTTTTTTGAAATTAGCGTCAGAAGCCTCGGTGATATTGTTGTTTGTCATAATTACCACTCCTTTATTATTTGTTTTGATGGAATTTTAATTTTTAAAATACGATTCCGCATATTTTTCACGGTTGCTTTTTATATTACAAGTTGCGTGCCAAAATTAAATTGAAAGGAAAACTCCTTTATTGATAATCGTTTTCACGTTGCCGTCATCTTTAATTAGCGCCTCGCAAACCCGGCTATGAAATTATTGCTATGCAAAAATTTCGTGGTTTGAGATTTGACGTGCATTTTGACTGATTTTAGATTTAAATTATTTAAGTTAATATCTAAAATTAAATAATAGTTAATTTTTTAGATTGATTTTTAAATGCTTTTGTTATATTCTGATATCTTGAAAGTGTTCGTTTTTAGATTTAATTAAACATTAAATCCACCCGCAAATGAATCAGCGTTCAACACAATAATTCAAGCGGCGATATTTTGGTATGCATTTTGCTTTTTAAAATAAAAAAAATAAAAATTTCAGGAGGCCCCATATGAAAGACAATCAAATTATTAAAGGAGTCAGAAGGACTGAATTATTAAAAGCTCTGCTGGTTTTATTCTTCGCGCTCGCGGCCGTAAATTATTGCGGCCTCTTAAGTTATTCGCACGCCGCCGACGCGAACAGGCACGAAGTCAAACTCGAAGACAGGCCGGTTTATTTCGAGGCCGTCGGAGTGCTCACTCCGAAGACCGTGACTACGCTTTCATCTAAAGTGATGGGCATGATAACCGCCTTCAACAAGCGCGAAGGCGAAGAAGTTTCTTCGTCGGAAGTCATCTTAACCATAGACGACGCCGAAATAAACGCCGACATGGCCGCTCTCGAAGCGGGCATCGCCGAGATAGCCAGCAATAAGATAGAGCTCGAAAAGAACCTCGCGCTCGCCGAAACGGGAAAATCATCCGCAGCAGCTCAGCTCGACCTGGCATCCTCCACCTATCAGAGAATAAAGACCCTCTACCAATCCAAAACCATAGCCGTGCAGGAATTTGAAAAAGCCGAAGCCGCCTATAAAATGGCTTCATCGAAGATGAACGAGGCGAAGGCCCAGATCGAAGTGACCATATCCAGACGCGCCCAGATCGAGGCGAAGGAAAAGCAGATCCAGGCCAACATACAGAAAATGAATAGGATGAAACAGTACACCATAGTTAATTCCCCGATCGACGGCCGCATCACGGCGCGCCAGACCGAGGTCGGAATGCTCGCCTCTCCGGGAATGCCTCTTGTAACGGTCGAAGATTACAAAAACATGCTTTTTTCGGCGGTCATTCCCGAGCAGATCATCAATAATATAAAACTCGGCGATAAAGTTAAAGTCATAGTCGATGTTGTCGAAGACCAGGTTTTCGTGGGCGAAGTCACCGAGATCGCCCCGACAGGAGATGTCATGACGCACACCTTCAAGGTAAAGATAGCCCTCGCGCACGACGCGCGCCTTAAAAGCGGAATGTACGCCCGCGGCCTTTTCGAGAAGGAGATCGTCAAAAAAATATCGGTACCCAGCGATTTTATAGTTAAACGCGGCCAGCTCTTCATGGTTTACACCTCGGAGAATGATTTTAAATATGTAAGGCCCGGCTCGGTCTACAACAATCTTACCGAGATACTCTCCGGCCTTAATCCCGGCGACGCTATAATAAAAAAATAGCCGCGCCCGCTTTTAACTAAATCGAAGGAAGTGATCCTGATGAAAGAAGATAAAATAAATAAAGACGGAAACGCCGTCAAAAACGAAGAAATCAATCTTGAAGAAAACTCGCTGCACAGCGGTTTCGCCGGCGGGCTGGCGAAAAGCTTCATCGACTCGAAACTGACGCCGCTGATAATACTGCTTTCCCTGCTGCTCGGAGTTTTCGCGATAATAATGACGCCGCGCGAAGAAGAGCCGCAGATAGTGGTTCCGATGATCGACGTGTTCGTTCAGATGCCGGGCGCCTCGCCCGCCGAGGTCGAAAAACGCGTGATAAACCCCATGGAAAAGCTTCTGTGGGAGATTCCGGGCGTCGAGCACATTTATTCGACGGCGCAGAACGAAGGCGCGATGACCATCGTGCGCTTCAAGGTCAGCGAAGACGCGGAGAAGAGCCTGGTCAAGATAATGGAGAAGATGGAGCACAACAAAGACCGCATTCCTCCCAACGTTTATGGCCCGTACATTAAAAGCCGCTCGATCGACGACGTTCCCATACTCGCTCTCACCCTGCATTCGAAGACCGAGGACCACTATATGCTCAGGCGCGCGGCCGCCCAGCTAACCAACGAACTTAAATCAGTGAATGACGTTTCCGACGTCAATATCATCGGCGGCCAGCGCCGCGAGATCCGCGTCGAGTTCGACCCGAATAAACTTTCCGCCTACGGCATATCGCCGATGGAGATCGTAGGCGTTATTTCCGACGCCAACCAGCAGAGCCTCAACAATTCATTCAAGAACGGCAATCTTGAATTCAAGGTTACCATAGGCAATTTCTTCAGGTCGGTCGACGACGTTAAAAAACTTGTCGTCCGCTCCGTCAACAAGCGCGCGATATACCTCGAAGAGATCGCGAAGATAACCGACGACGTTTCCGAGCCCGAAAACTATGTGCTGTTCAAGAAAGGCCCTGCGACGAAAACTCCCGCCGGCAAAGATTCCGGCGCGGCCTTCGAGAACGCCGTCACCATAGCGCTGTCGAAACGCAAGGGCACTAACGCCATAGTGATCGCCGAAGAAGTGCTCGACAAACTCGAAAAGATCAGAGGCACGCTCCTTTCCAAAGACGTTGAAGTTACCGTTACGCGCAATTATGGCGAAACGGCCTCCGAAAAATCTAACGAGCTGCTCTACCACATGGCGCTCGCGACGATCTCGGTCACCATACTGATATGGATGTTCCTCGGGTTCAAAGCTTCGGCCGTCGTTGCAATCGCTATCCCCGTCACGCTGGCGCTCACGCTTCTGGTATTTTATCTCTATGGCTACACGCTCAACAGGATAACGCTTTTCGCCCTCATTTTTTCTATAGGTATACTGGTCGACGACGCCATAGTCGTCGTCGAGAACATGGTGCGCCATTTCCACCTGCCGCGCAATAAAGGCCGCAACATGATCACGATCGCGGTCGAGTCGGTGGCCGAGGTAGGAAACCCGACGATACTGGCTACCATAGCCGTTATTGTGGCAATACTTCCCATGGCTTTCGTTTCAGGCCTTATGGGCCCGTATATGAGGCCGATACCCGTCGGCGCGTCGGCCGCGATGATATTTTCGCTCATAGTCGCATTTATCGTCACGCCCTGGTCGTCCATAAGGATACTCAACCTCAAAGAGATCGAAGAGGGAGGCGGCCATCATGAAGGAGCTAACGACGACTTTCTCACCAGGCTTTACCACAGGATAATGGAGCCGGTGCTTACCGTCAAAAAATACCGCTACATATTCCTGGCTTCGGTCACGGCGCTCCTGCTAATAACCTTATTGATGGTACCGGCGCGCATGGTCAAGGTCAAGATGCTGCCTTTCGACAATAAATCCGAGTTCCAGGTGATAATAGACATGCCCGAAGGAACCACGCTGGAGCAGACTACCGAGGTCACCAAGGAAATAGCCAGGTACGCAGCCACGATACCTGAAGTGAGCGATCTCATACTCTATCCCGGAACGGCCGCGCCCCACAACTTCAACGGCCTGGTTCGCCATTATTTTATGAGAAGCGGCCAGAACGTCTCCGACATACAGGTGAACCTGGCGGCGAAGCATGACAGGAAGCGCAGTTCGCACGAGATCGCCGTGGCGGCCCGTCCTGAGATACAAAAGATCGCCAGAAAATACAAAGCCAATGTCAAGGTCGCCGAAGTTCCGCCCGGCCCGCCCGTTTTACAGACGCTCGTCGCCGAGATATACGGCCCCGATTACGAAACCGTCAAATTCATAGCCGGCGATATCGCTAAAAAGTTCGCCGAAGTCGACGGCGTGGTGGATATCGACACATACGTCGAAGACACTGCCGAGCGTTATCTTTTCAACATAGACCAGGAAAAGGCCTCGCTGAACGGACTCAGCTATGGTGAAGTGCTGGGCGCGACCAGACTGGGACTCTCCGGGCAGAAAATATCGCTGATGCACGATCCTGAAGAGATCGAAGACGTATATATAAACGTAACGCCGCCCGAAAAGCAGCGTTCGTCGGTCGAAAGCATCCTCAATATGCACGCGTTCTCGCGCATGACCGGTCGCGCGACTCCGCTCGCCGAAATAATAACTGTCAAAAAAACGGTCGACAACATCAACATCTACCATAAGAACCTGAAGACGGTATCCTATGTGGTGGCCGATGTCGCGGGTTCGGAGGAAAGCCCGGTATATCCGATATTGAAGCTGCGCGAGCTTCTGGCCTCTTATAAAACGCCGTCCGGGCCGATAAACCAGTACACATTCACGACGAAGACGCCGGAAAACACTTCTCTCGGATACTTTCTGAAGTGGGACGGCGAATGGCACATAACGGTAGAAGTTTTCCGCGATCTGGGGCTCGCCTTCGCGATAGCGATGATCATGATATATATTCTTGTCGTCGGCTGGTTCCAGTCGTTCAAGACGCCGCTTGTAATAATGGCGCCCATACCGCTGACGCTGGTCGGAATTCTCCCGGCGCACTATTTCTTCGGCGCGTTCTTCACGGCGACCTCGATGATAGGCTTCATCGCGGGCGCGGGCATCATAGTCAGAAATTCCATAATACTCGTCGATTTCATTAACCTGAAGGTCGCCGAAGGTTTGCCTCTGAAAGAGGCCGTGGTGGAGGCCGGTTCTATCAGGTTCCGCCCGATGCTTCTAACGGCGGCGGCGGTCGTCGTCGGCTCGTTCGTAATGCTGTTCGACCCGATATTCCAGGGCCTGGCGATATCGCTCATGGCAGGCGAAATAGCCTCCACGCTGCTTTCGCGCATGACGGTGCCGGTTCTGTATTTTATGTCCGAATCGAAGGAATAAAAATAAAGAAACGTAAATTAACGAATGAAAATTAAGGAATAAAAAAAGGGCGTCCTCCGGGGCGCCCTTTTTTGTCGACTGGATATCTTATTGAAAATAATATTATGCTTTTAGTTTTCGTCTGTTTCGATCTTGTATTTGCTTATCTTTTCGTAAAGCGTGGTGCGGTCGATCTTTAAAATTTTCGCGGCCCGTGTTTTATTGTTTTTGACGGCCTTTAAAACGAATTTTATATACTGGCCCTCGAGTTCGTCCAGACTTAAAAGTTTGTCTGCGTCCGTGGGATCCTGCGGTGCGGATGCCGAAAAAACGAAAGGATTCGCCCCCGCGGAATTTTTTGCGATCGAGGCCGACAGGCCGGAATCGCCGCTCATCTGCACCGGAAGGTGCTCGGCGAATATCTGCTCGGTGCTTTCGTTTATAAAAAGCATCGTGCGCTTTATGGTGTTTCTTAGTTCGCGGACGTTGCCGGGCCATGTGTGCATTTGAAGCAGGCCCAGCGTGGCCAGAGTTATCGAAGATACTTTTTTATTGAATTCTTTGTTGTACTCTTCTATCATTTCCATCAGGATGAGATGCATGTCGTTCATTCTATCGCGCAGCGGCGGAATTTTGAACGCGACTTCGTTTATGCGGAAATAAAGGTCGGAGCGGAATTCTTTTTTGGCGACGGCTTCGTCGAGGTTTTTATTGGTGGCCGCTATTACGCGGACGTCAACTTTTATATTTTTGCTCGAACCTATAGGCTGAATCTCGCGCGTTTCCAGCGCCCTTAAAATTTTAGCCTGCATCTTGATGCTCATATCGCCTATTTCGTCTAAAAATAAGGTGCCGCCGTCGGCGAGTTTGAATTTGCCTTCCATATCGGCGGAAGCGCCCGTGAAAGAACCCTGCTTATGGCCGAAAAGATGCGATTCGATAAGTTCGTCGGGCACGGCGGAGCAGTTGACCGCCACGAAAGGCTTGTTCACCCTTTTTGATTTTTCGTAAATCGCTTCGGCGACAAGTTCCTTGCCCGTGCCGGATTCTCCTAGGATCAACACTGTGGCGTCTGTAGGCGCGGCTCTTTCAATAAGGTCGAATATTTTTTTCATTTCGGTATCGCACGAAACGAGTTTTGAAAATTTAATAATTTCGCTGCTTGTGATGTCCAATTTTACCTCTTGCCATTTGAATGATTATGATTTATAATAAGGCTGATCGCGGCGATAAAAATCATCCGATTTTTTGATATATTTTATATCTAATCGCCGTTAATGTCAATTATTTTTTTTATTTTAGCGGCGTCTCGGCGAACCGTGAACTCGTTTCAGTGACATTTAACTCGTTTCAATGAAGTTCGATAATTTTATGCTTCTATTTTTGACGAGATATTCAAATTAAATTTTGGTCAAGGCGGTTTTTATACAAATGATTTATATTCATGTGCTGCTGATGATAATTTTTTTATTATTAATTTGTAGTTTATCTTTGTTGCAGTTATTTTCACCGGTTAAGGCAAAACGATCGGTTATAATGAAAATTCTTAAGGCAAAAACATATTTGAATTCAAGTCCCGGGCGGCGTTTCGTTCCTGCCGCGATAATTTTAGCGGCGAATCTGATCTTATTATGCGTACCGGTTTTAGCCGCCGAAGATATCCTGTTTCCCCTTAAAATAAACGACAGCATTTCGGCGACCTTCTGCGAGTATCGCTCGAATCATCTTCACGCCGGTTTGGACCTGCGGACCAAAAGAAGGACTGGAATACCCGTCGTGGCGCCGTCGGCAGGCAGGGTGGTAAATTTATACGGCGACGAGAACGGTTACGGGCTGATGCTTACCTTTAAAGCGGATAACGGATTGATCTATAAATTCGCGCATCTTTCGGCGTTCGAAAATCAAGCGCTAGAGCTTATGGACATGGTAGTGGCCGCCAGGGCGGCCAGCGAGCGCAGATTCAACTTCGATATCGATCTGAGCGGGAAAAATATTTTCGCTTCCGCCGGCCAGGTAATAGCATATTCGGGCGATACTGGTGCCGGCCCGCCCCACCTTCATTTTGAAATAACGGACGGCGGCGGTTCCGGCGATATAATGAATCCGTTGAAATATTTGCCTGTAGAATCGGCCATGGATAACACTCCTGTTAAAATAGTCTCGGCGGTGTTCATGCCTGCCGACGAAAACTCTTTCATTGAAGGAAAACCCATAAACCAGATTTTTAACTTTAAGGCCGCGTCCTCTACAGCGGCCGGTTCCGGTTCCGGCTCCGGAGCCGGCGGCGCCGATCTGTCGGTGAACGCGGCCGGCAGGTTCACAATACTGGTAAGGGCTTTTGACGAGAATAAAAAATTCGCCGACAACGAATCTAAAACCGGCGTTTATAAAATCCAGCTGAGAGAAATAGCCGGCCCGCAAAAAATCTCTCAGGGCGGAAAATTGGAAAATTCAGGCGCGAAAAGTTCGTCGGCCGGAAAGGTTATCTACGCGCTAGGCTTCGACGCGGCCGGCCGCGGCCCGTCAAGATCTCCTGAAGCTGTCTATGATATGTATTTTTCAAATATTTCAGCCGGAAATTTTTATTATAAAATGTTCTATGAAGGCGCCGCGGCCGATCAGCCGGCCTTTGTGGAAGCCGTAAATAACGGCGGGATGATCGACATCGGGGAAGGCGAGACACGCGTTTTCGAGATCTCAGCTTCCGATTACCTCAACAACGTGACGAAGAAAATTATACGCGTCAGCGGAAGCTCGGAAAAAAGCAAGCCGGCGGATCTTTCAGCGGCCGTCATCGGCGCGGGCGTATCCGTAGCGCCGCCGAAGAGCAAAGCCAAAAAAGGCGCGGTAAAAAAATCGGCAGGGGCTCGTAAAACGAAGGCGGGCAAGGCGCCGTCAAAGAGCGTTAAAAATAAAACGGCCGCCGCGGAAAGTAATATTCCGACTATCGAATATGCCGACAATGTAATATTATTCAAACTGAAGATGTCCGATAGAACCGGAAGCGCCGTAATAGCTCATGCGGGAAAGAACTTAAAGCGGTTCGAGCATAACGGATTTTACTGTTATTATACCGGTTATGAAAAGTTCGTTTCCGTGCCTGAAATTACGGTCGATATGTCAGCAACCTCCGCAGGCGAGGCCGCAAAAAAATACGGTCTGAAAATTTATAAGATCGCGCCCGGTAATTTTACTGAAATATCGTCTGGTGGCAATTATCTTATTAATATCGACGCGACCGCCGGAAAAGAAAACCCGGTTTACGCCGGTGAAAACTATATTAAGCCGGTCGATGGCGCCGCGGAAGTTGCCGCCGGCCCGGAAAAGATTCTGGATATTTCTTTTTCGCGGCCCGTTTCATGCGCGAAAATATACAGCAGAGTCTCTGCCGGAGCCGCATCGGGTGGCAGGGAAGGCCTGTACCTGTTGTATCAGAAAACCAATGTTTTTATGGGTAACGCGGTTGAAGCCGTTAACGGCGGCCGATATTTCGCCGCGCAGATCAGGAACACGAAGCGCGTAAAATGTTCTGTGATGGCCGATGAAAAACCGCCGATGCTGAAAATTTCTAAAAAATCAGGCGCGAAACTTTCGAGGGCGGTAAAGCTCGCCGTGAAACCTGACAGCAATTTTATTAGTTTCAACCTGACCGACGCGGAAACAGGCATAAATCGCGCGAAAATCAAATATTATTTAGACGGCGCCGAAAGCGGCAATTTCGAGTTTTTTTCAGGCTGGCTGCTCAATTGTTATCTGTACGATATTAAAACCGGCGCGAATTTAAAACCCGGTGAGCATAAGATCAAAGTGACGGCGACCGATAATTCAGGCAATATCAGCGTCTATGAAAAACAGTTCAAGGTCGCGGGTAAGTGATCCGGCCGTAAATCGAAACCAAACGCCATTTAGTAATTAATAAAGCACTTTCTTTTTAAGATAAGGTGTCTATACTATACAATAAAAGAAAACAAAAATTAAGAATCAAAAATTATAAATTTTTTAAAAGTAAGTAAAAAAACAATTTAAAAATGCCGTCCCAAACGCTACGCAGGCGGCATTTTCAAATGGTCCGCAAAGAATCAAAAATAATTTACAAAAAAAGCAAAAAATAGCTTGACATAGCAAAACGACTGTGATATACTAGCCTCACAACACAAAACAAGCGCACATTATAAAAAAGAGAAAAGATTAAATTTTTTTAAAAAGTTCTTGACATGCTAGAAAAGTTATGCTATAATAAAAAGATTTAA
>Ga0209212_1003775_pt1 | contig 19501 bp, 23 predicted proteins | sample RifGroC2_FD_183996 | JGI IMG/M metagenome (GOLD analysis project Ga0209212, IMG submission 183996) | Groundwater microbial communities from Rifle, Colorado, USA - Groundwater C2 (SPAdes) (version 2) | ecosystem: Environmental > Aquatic > Deep subsurface > Groundwater | place: Rifle, Colorado... | reverse complement strand
CCTCAGGATGACGAAGATTATCAAATGTAAAGAAGCGTTAGGGACACTACATTAGCCGACAATAATGTTATCAATGAGCCTGGTCTTTCCGAAGTATACCGCTAAGGCGATTAAGGCCTTTTGCTTAACATATTCCAACGGTTCCAATGTTTCCGCGTCCGCGATTGCTATATAATCAATTCCGGCTGATTTCTTCCGGCTGATTTCATTCCTCATCGCGGCGATTATTTTACCGGCTTTTCTCTCTCCCCTTAGAATTATCTCTCTAGCCTTCTGTAAAGACCGGAACAAAACCAGGGCGTCGGATCTCTCCTCGGCGCTTAAATAGACATTGCGGGAACTCAAGGCTAAACCGTCAGAATCTCTCACAATCGGCATCACCTTTATTTTTAAAGGTATATTTAAATCCTTGACCATCTTCTTAATTACCAATGCCTGCTGAAAATCCTTCTGCCCGAAATAGGCAATATCCGGCTGGATGATGTTAAATAACTTGGCGACCACCGTGGCTACCCCCCTGAAATGTCCCGGACGGGAAGCGCCGCAAAGATAATCGGTTATTTTTTCCACATTCACATAGGTGGAATATCCCAAGCCATACATATCTTTGGCCTGAGGATAAAATACGCAATCACCTCCGGCGGATTTGGCCAAAATGCTGTCAACCTCTAAATCCCGGGGGTATTTTTTATAATCTTCACGGGGCCCGAATTGAATAGGATTGACAAATATGCTTACTAAGCAAATATCGCAGTCTTTTTTGGCCTGCTTGATTAAAGAAAGGTGCCCCGAATGCAGATAGCCCATCGTAGGAACAAAGCCGATAGTTTTACCGCTGGATTTAACCTTGGCGGCATATTTACGTATTGCCTCAAGGTGAGAAATAACCTTGGCTTCTTTAGCTAAGGATTTTATCAAGGAAGGGGCGATTTCTTTTAAAGGCTTAAGAACAAAACTTCTTTCTTTAAGACGAGGATGGGGAATTTTTAAACGGGGTGAGTTTATTATTTTATTGCCGTAAAACAAGATATCCAGGTCAATGGGCCGGCTGGAATTTTTCCTCTCATTTTTCCTGCCTAAATCCGCTTCTATGCCGCTCAACTCTCCCAGAAGGGCTTCCGCGGACAGATTCGTCTTTACTTTAGCGGTTAAATTCAGAAAGCGCGGGCTTCCCGGAGGACAATTACACGGATCAGTTTCGTAAATACCGGATATTCTCACTAATTTAGTGTTTTTTAAACTTCCGATGCGTTGAAGCGCCAATCTTATATTTTGCTGTCTGTCGCCTAAATTTGAACCCAACCCAAGATAACAAATAATCATACGCGCTTCTGGATTCGCTCCATAGCCTCCTGAACGCGTTCTTTAGAAACGGTAAGAGCAAAACGGATATAGCCTTCACCGCACTTCCCAAAACCCACTCCGGGGGTAACTACTATATCGCATTTCTCAAGCAGAAGCGCGGCAAAACCCCGGGAATCATAACCCTTAGGCACCGAAACCCAGACATAAAAGGCGGCTTCGGGTTTAAGGAAATTCCAGCCTATGGACTTTAATCCCGCGCATAGGACATCTCTTCTTTCCTGATAAATCGCGCGCATCTTCTGAATATGCTCCTGGGGGCCGCTTAAAGCCTCAACCCCGGCAATTTGAATCGCGCTGAAAATCCCGGAGTCAATGTTAGACTTGACCTTGGCAATACCCGATACTACCCGGGCATTTCCGCAGACCCAGCCGATACGCCAGCCGGTCATATTATAAGTCTTGGACAAAGAATGAAATTCCACGCCCGTATCCTTTGCTCCTTCAACTTCCAGGAAGCTCATTGGCTTGTAACCATCATAAGACATCTCAGAATAGGCCGCGTCGTGAGCAATGATAATATTATACTTAGAGGCAAAGTCTATCGCCTTACGATAGAATTCGGCGTCCGCGATTGCCCCGGTGGGATTGTTAGGATAATTCAAGAACATCAACTTTGCCTTTTTACGCGCCGGAAGCGGGATTTTCTTGAAATCCGGCAGGAAATTATTCTTTTCTAAAAGCGGCATATCCTGGACCTTGCCGTCAGAAAGAATAGCAGAACCCCGGTAGGGCGGATAAGACGGATTAGGAGACAATACATATTCCCCCCGGTTAACAAATGCCAGAGGCATATGAGCAATTCCTTCTTTGGAGCCAATCAAAGGCAGGATTTGTGTTTCCGGATTCAGATCTACGTTAAAACGCCTTTTATACCAATCGGCAATTGCCTGACGCAAGACAGGCATACCCTGATCCAAGGCATACTTATGATTCCGGGGATCCTTAGACGCCTGATATAATTTCTCAATGATGTTGCCTGGCGTGGGCAGATCCGGGTCACCTATTCCCAAATCAATTAAATCCCTTCCCTGCTTCCGGGCTTCTCTTTTAGCCTTATCAATCTCCACGAATAAATACGGCGGGAGATTCTTCAACCGCTTAGAAAATTCTATTTTCATAATTATAAACTAATCTTTTTGACACCGCAAAAAAAACGCAGAATATTCGCTAAGACACAAAAGTAGATAAGAAAATATTTTTGCGTCTTTGCGGTGTAATTATTTCTATCATCTTTCGCGCTTTTGCGTTTTAACCTTTTAGCACATCCTGCATGGAATACAATCCCCCAGGTTTGTTGGCAATCCATTTAGCCGCCTTTAAGGACCCCAGGGCAAAGACATCCCGGGAATGAGCCTGGTGCTTTATTTCAATCCGCTCTCCTCCTCCGGCATAGATAACCGTATGGTCTCCAATGATATCCCCGGCGCGAATAGCGTGCACCGGTATATTTCTTCCGGTATCATTGGCAATAACCTGGGCCAGCTTCTTGGCGGTTCCCGAAGGAGCGTCTTTTTTAGCCTTGTGGTGGGCCTCGACCATCTCAATATCATAGCCCGGCCCTAACTTCTTGGCAATTTCGCCTACTATGCCAAAAAGAAGGTTTACGCCTACGGACATATTGGGAGAAAACACTATTGCTATGGATTTGGCGGCCTCCCGGATTTTAGCGGTCTGCTCCTCGCTAAAACCGGTAGTGGCTAACACCAAAGGTTTCTTGTATTGCAAACAGTAGGCCAAATTCTCCATAGATGCCTCGGGAATGGTAAAATCTATTATTGCGTCGGCAAGGAATATTCCGTCGGGGCTAGAGGAAATTTTGACCTTATCTATGTTCTTGCCGATTAAATGGTGGCCTTTCCTTTCCAAAGCCAGGATAACCTCCAACTCCTTGTCATTAAGGGCGAGTTCAATAATCCGCCTGCCCATCCTGCCGCCCGCGCCTAAAACCCCCAATTTAATCATTTTCTAATCTCCGCCTGCTACAGCAATCCGTAATCTTTTAACGCCTTTCTTAACTTCTCTTGATTTTCAGCCGACAGCTCGCACATTGGAAGCCGTAAATCCGGCTGGCAAAGCTTAAGCAATCCCATCGCTGTCTTCACCGGAATGGGGTTAGTCTCAATAAACATTGCTTTTATCAATGGCAGTAATTTATAATGCGATTCTTGAGCTTTTTTTAAATTTCCTTTTTCAAAGGCCTCAATCATATTCGCCACATCCTTGGGCACGATGTTAGCCACAACCGAAATAACTCCTGTCCCGCCAATTGCCAATACCGGTAAAGTCAAGGCGTCGTCTCCGGAAATAAGGGCGAATTCCGCCGGGCAAAGCGCTCTAATCTTAGACATCTGTTCTAAGGAACCGGAGGCCTCTTTCACCCCCACGATATTCGGACAATCCCGGGCTAACCTGGCGATAGTTTCCGGTTCAATATTTACCCCGGTTCGAGAGGCGATGTTATAAAGAATAACCGGTATGTCCGCGCACTCAGCTACTGCCTTAAAATGCAGATATAAACCTTTTTGAGTAGGACGGTTATAATAAGGCGAAACGTGCAAGGTGGCATCCGCGCCGGATTTAGCCGCCTGTCTGGTGAGCATTACCGCCTCATCGGTAGAATTTGAGCCGGTTCCGGCAATCACCGGGACCCTCTTCTCCACTGTCTCAATCACTACCTCAATTACCCGCTCATGCTCAGCCCAGGATAAAGTCGCGGATTCACCGGTCGTGCCGCAAGGAACAATGCCTGAAGTTTTATTTTTAATCTGAAACTCAACCAACTCTTTTAATTTCTTCTCATCAACCTTGCCGTTCTTAAAAGGAGTAACCATCGCCACCATTGAGCCCTTAAACATAATATTCCCCCCCATACACAATTCTCACCTTGCCCTCCAGCCAGACATCGCTTATTCTGTCGGCTTCTTTATTGAAACATACCTTTAAAGTCTCCCCGCCTTGAGTAATAACATTAATCTTTTGCCGACAGCTGACAGCGGCTTGGGCTATCGAAGGCCCAACCGCGGCCTTCTGGCCAGCCGACAGCTGACAGCCGAAAACTATCGCCGAGGCCGCTGAACCGGTGCCGCAGGCCAGGGTTTCATCCTCAACCCCGCGCTCATAGGTGCGCACCTTAATGGTGTTGTTATTAACCGTCTCCACGAAATTCACGTTTGTTCCCATCGGAGAGAAATACTTATGATAACGAATCCCTTTGCCGATATTCACCGCGTCTATTTGTTCTATGCCCTGAACAAAAACAATCGCGTGAGGAACTCCGGTATTGATAAAACTAACCCTGAGTTTACGCCCGTTAATTACCAAAGATATCTTCTCCTGATACTCCTTGGGATCGGTTAATCTTATTTTTACATTATCCTTTAATACCTCAGCCTCTATTATTCCGGCTTTGGTCTCTATCCTAAGCCGCGAACCATGTGGACTGCGGACTGCGGACTGCGGACTGTGATATAACGCCGCCGAGCGCGCCCCGTTGCCGCACATATCCGCTTCTGAACCATCGGCATTAAAAATCCGCATCCGGAAATCCGCCCTTTTTGATTTCTCCAGTAAAAGCACGCCGTCCGCGCCCACGCCAAACTTTCGGTCACAAATATTTTTAACTAATAACTGCGGACTGCGGACTGCGGACTGCGGACTGTTATCAATTACCACAAAATCATTTCCTGAAGCGACAACTTTAGTAAATTTTATTTTTTTCATCCTTCGACTCCTTTCAGTCGCTCAGGATGACCCTGAGCGCAGTCGAATGGGTCATTTTCGCGCTTTCGCGGTGTTATTTCAAGAAATCCGGAATAACATCTTTTTTCACTAAATCCAGGTAGCTGTCGCGTTTACGCGTGGTATAAAATTTATTCCCTTTAACCATTATCTCGGCTGGCTTCAGACGGCAGTTATAATTGGAAGCCATGGAAAATCCGTAAGAACCGGCGCTCATCACCGCCAGGTAATCGCCTTCATTAAGCTCAGGCATTTGCCTGTCCTTAGCCAGGAAGTCTCCGGATTCGCATATCGGGCCCACTACGTCAAAGCTTTCCGCTTTCCGCTTTCCGCTTTCCGCTTTCCGCAAAGGTAAAATATCGTGATGCGCGCCATAGAGAGACGGCCGGATTAAATCATTCATCCCGGCATCCACGATTATAAAATTCTTCAGCGGAGTTTTCTTGATATAAAGAATTTTGGCAACCAGTATACCGGAAGGACCCGCTATGAACCGCCCCGGCTCTAAGATAATTTTCAATCCGGTGCTTTTCAATAAAGGAAGTATTTTCCCGGCGAATTCTTCGGCAGTTTGGGGCTTCTCGTTATTATAAATAATGCCTAATCCGCCGCCGATATTAAGGTAGTGAATATCTATCGCTTCTTCTTTTAGCCTTTTGATAAATTTTATCATCTTCTTGATGGCCAAAATATAAGGAGCGCCGTCAATTATCTGAGAGCCGATATGCATATGCAGGCCGCTAAACTTTAAATGAACAAATTCAGCCCGGTTTTTAAAAATGTTATAAGCGGTATCTAAATCAATGCCAAACTTATTGGTGAGTTTACCGGTAGTTATGTAGCTGTGGGTTTTGGGCTCAACATCGGGATTTATCCTTAGGGCGACTGAGGCGCTCACCCTCAAATCGCAAGCCACCCTATTAATCAGTTCTAATTCCGACAGCGACTCCACGTTGAAAAAGAGGATCTGCTTAGCAATTGCCTGGCGAATTTCCTCTTCGGTTTTTCCCACTGAGGCGTAGACTATTTTCTTTGGGTCACAGCCGACCAGAAGCGCCTTATACAACTCGCCTCCGGAAACAATATCCAGGCCCGAGCCGGCCTTTACCAGCGCCCGCAGAATAGCCAGATTAGAGTTTGCCTTCATTGAATAGCAGATAACCGGACTTAACGCCCTAAAGGCCGCGGCTAATTTACGATAATGGCTCAGGAGAGTATTATAGCTGTAAAGATAAAACGGCGTAGAAACCTTATCCGCGATATCGGCTATTCTTACCTGCTCGCAACAAAGCTCATTGTTTTTATATTTAAAATCGTGCATTTTATTTCCTTAAACCTCCGCGAAATCAGCCACAGGAACCAACTTTTCCCTTCGCGCTCTTTTCTTCTCTCTTAAGATTGTTTCTAATTTAGACGCGACCACTGCTTCATATTCTCGCTCACCACATTGACTGCATACTCCCGCGGGAACGTGTTCAATGATAATTACTTTCCCCTCATGTTCTTTAACCACTGTCACAATTTTCTCGTGGATATCGCCACCACAAAACACACACACATTCTTCATCTTACAGCCTCCTCTTACGAAAATCATCTATCCACTTTTCCGGATCAGGCCGATATACTGTAATAATTTTTACTAACGGCGGCAAAGAGACGCAAATATGGATAGGTCCACCATCCTTTATTTTACCATTTATGAGAACTGCCGATAAAGGATAAGCTGTAGGGTAATTCTCGATAATTTCGCCATTCATAACTCCCGATATAACATCTTGAAAAACCAGATCATCCGCGGTCATCTCTTCAAAAGCATGGTCAGTAATTTTAAAATCTTGTTTAACGATGTAAGCGCGAATTTCCGCGATACTCACTACTCTAAGTCTCCTTGATAATACCTGCCGTAGCGTTCCGTTAACTTAATCCTTATGGTATAGCAAAAGCTAACTTCGCGCTTCCGCTATGGTTAATTACCGCGTTTAATAGACTTTTTTGATTTTACTGATACACGCGGGTCAAACAGTTTAACTATTTCTTTTTTAACAAACTTATCCGAAAATTCTTTAAGCCTGTCTTCGGGCATATCCTTTATTTCAATCTCGTTATCAATGGAGTATTTTACTAACTTTCCGATAATAGCATGGGCTTCCTTAAAAGGAATTCTCTTGTCAACAAGATAATACACTAAATCTGTAGCGTATAAAGATTCATCCTTTAAATGTTCCGCTATTTTCTCTTTATTGAATTTGAGTGTATTAATCAAACCTTCCAGCACCCTTAACTCGCTGGAGACTATTTCAAATGAGCTAAATAAAGGCTCTTTGTCTAACTGCATATCCCGGTTATAGGTAAGCGGTAGGCCTTTCATCATAGTTAATACACTTACCAAGTTGCCGTATAACCTGCCGGCGTATCCTCGTATTAGCTCTAGGACATCCGGATTCTTCTTCTGCGGCATAAGCGAACTGCCAGTGCAATAAGCATCGTCTATCTCAATAAAATCAAATTCCTTGGTTGCCCAGATAATCAAATCTTCAGATAGCCTGGATAAATGCATCGCCAGGATAGACAGCGCGCTAATGATTTCAATCACAAAATCCCGATCACTTACGACGTCTAAAGAATTAACGGTTACCGTAAGGTCAATATATTTTGATATTCCTATACTTTTAAATTCATTTAAGAGCTCTTCCGTTTTTATATTATATGAAACTGCCTTTATGGGCGTTCCTGCTAATGCCCCCGCACCCATACTTATCTTTATATTTTTTGAAATATAACTCAACCTATTTCTATCCCTCCCAAACATCATTATATATGCCCATAAATAATCCTTGAGATAAACCGGCTGGGCATGCTGTAGATGAGTAAACCCCGGTATTATCAATCCTGTATTTTCATCACACAATTTTATCAATGCGGATATTAAGCTTAGCGCATCTTTTCTTATGATCTCTATATTATCTTTACAGTATAATTTTGTGGCAAATACTACTTGATCGTTTCTGGAACGCGCAGTATGTAACTTCAAGGCCGCATCGCCAACATTTTTTTGAAGTTCGTTTTGAATAAAAGTATGAATATCCTCATCCCGCGTGCCAGGATTAAATTTTTTATCGGTAACCCTTTTATATATTAAAGAAAGTCCATTTTTTAGTTTTGCCGCCTCATCCTTGCTCAAATATTTACACTTTTCTAGTATTGCTACATGCAACACAGAGCCAACCACATCATATTCAGCAAGTTTCTTATCGTAGTGGATAGACCTGGTAAACTCCTCTACCAGAGGATTCGTCTCTTTCCCAAATCTCCCGCCCCATAATTTTTTGGCCATTTTTTCGCCCCTACTTTTGCCTTTTTCCTTTTGCCTTTTGATTTTCAAAAGGCATCCCGAAAATCCGGATAAACCCTTCGGAAAGCTTCTGGTCAAACTTGTCTTTGGCGGTATAGGTGGCTAATTCTTCCCGGTAAAGCGAATGCGGCGATTTTCGCCCCACCACGCTGCAATTACCCTTATACAGCTTAAGCCTGACTGTGCCGCTGACTGTTTTTTGAGTTTCTTCAATAAACTTATCCAGGGCTGTCCTTAATTTGGAATACCACAGGCCGTAATAGATAAGCTGCGCGTATTTAAGGGCTACGGTCTCTTTGTAATGGCAGGTTTCCCGGTCTAAGACTAAAGCCTCTAACTCCCGGTGCGCGATATGCAAGATAGTCCCGGCAGGGGCCTCATAAATCTCCCTGGACTTTATCCCCACCAGCCGGTTCTCAATCATATCGCTTCGGCCTATGCCGTGCTCTGAACCTAAATTACAAAGCTTATCAATAAGCTTAAGGGCATCATAGGCCTTGCCGTTTATTTTCTTAGGTATGCCCTTTTCAAATTCTATTTCCACATATTCCGGCTTATTCGGCGCTTCTTGAGTGGAATTAGTCCACTGATAACAATCCTCCGGCGGACTCACCCAGGGATCTTCTAAAACCCCGGATTCTATGGAAACCCCCCATAAATTCTTGTCTAAGCTGTAAGATTTTTTCTTGGTAACATCAATGGGGATCCCTTTGGCTTTAGCGTATTCTATTTCTTCTTCCCGGGATTTAAATTCCCACATTCTTACCGGAGCGATAATTTCTAATTTAGGGTCAAGAATCCTGGAGGTAACCTCAAAACGCACCTGGTCATTGCCTTTTCCGGTACAGCCATGGGCAATCGCGGCGGCCTTTTCCTTATGCGCCACCTCAACCAGATATTTGGCAATCAAGGGCCGGCCTAAGGCGGTAGCCAGAAGATATTTGCCTTCATAAACCGCATCCGCTTTTAAAGAAGGGAAAATAAAATCCTTCACAAACTCGCTTCGCAGATCCTTAATATAAACCTTGGAAGCTCCTCCTACAAGCGCGCGTTTCTCAATCGCCTCAAAATCCTCTCCCTGTCCCAGGTCGGCAATAAAACAAATAACCTCATACCCTTTATCCTTAAGCCAATACACACCGCAAGAAGTATCCAGTCCCCCGGAATAAGCCAAAACTACTTTTTTCACATTCCTCCTAATAGCTTTAAAAGAACCGCCTTCTGCACATGCAGTCTGTTTTCCGCCTGGTCAAAAACCACTGAATTCGGGGAATCAATCACCTCATCGGTTATTTCCTCTCCCCTGTGCGCCGGCAGGCAATGCATAATCAAACAATCTTTCCTGGCGGATGAAACAAGTTTTTGATTAATTTGATACTCCCGGAATATTTTCCTTCGCGCCTTGGCCTCTTTTTCCTGGCCCATGCTCGTCCAGACATCAGTATAAATCACATCCGCGTTTTTGCAAGCTTTTAATGGGTCGCGGCTTAAGCTGATCAAGGCCCCGGAAACCAAAGCCATCCCCAAGGCCTCTTTAAAAACTATCTTATCCGGTTCAAATTTATTGGGTGTGGCGATATTCAGGTGTAAACCGGTTTTCGCGCAGCCGTAAAGAAGCGAATGGGTAACATTGTTACCGTCACCCACATAGGTTAGTGTCCTGCCTTTAAACGAACCGAATTTCTCTTTTATGGTATATAAATCCGCCAATCCCTGACAGGGATGCGAAAGGTCGGAAAGTCCGTTAATTACCGGCACGCCGGCATATCTCGCCAATTCAATAATATTCTTATGTTCAAAGGTCCGCAGGACTATTCCCTGAACATAACGGGAGAGCGTCTGAGCCACGTCCTTGATTGCCTCTCTCACCCCTAAGTTTATCTCCCCCGGACCCAAATAAATGCTTAAACCCCCAAGCTGAAACATACCCACCGCGAAAGATACCCTGGTCCTGTTGGATGGCTTCTGAAAAATCAGGGCCAGAGTCTTTCCCTTCAGGCTCTGAGAGTATTTTTGCTTGTTTTCTTTAAGCTTATCCGTAAGCAGAAAAATCTCTTCTATTTCCTTTAAGCTTAAATCCTTAATTGATATCAAATCTTTTTTCATTTTTAACCTGTGACCTGGCGGCTTTGCGGCCTGGCGGCTTCCTGTATTGCCTTATCCAATATCCCCACTGCCTTGTCCGCCTGCTTCTTAGTAACATTAAGGGCCGGCATCAGCCTTAAGACCGTTTCGTGAGTGCAGTTAATCAATAAACCTCTTTTAATACACTCCTCAACTACCGGCTTCCCGGCCGTATTCAGTTCAATGCCGATCATCAACCCCAAACCTCTTACTTCTTTGATTACCGAATATTTCTTAGCCAGTTCTGATAATTTATCTTTTAAATATTCACCCATTTCCCGGGCATTGGCAATCAGCTTTTCTTTACGCAGGGCCTTAAATACCCCTAAAGAGGCCTTACAGACCAGAGGGCTCCCTCCAAAGGTAGAGGCATGTCTTCCCGGGCCCAGGATATCGGCAATCTCTTTTCTAGCCACCATTGCTCCGATAGGCAATCCTCCTCCTAAGGCCTTAGCTAAGGTCATTATATCCGGAGTGATTCCGTAGTGCTGATAGGCGAACATCTTAGCGGTTCGGCCCAGGCCGGTCTGGACCTCGTCCGCGATCAAGAGTATCTTTTTCTCATCGCAAAGCTTTCTTAAATATAAGACAAAATCCTGATCGGCAACATTTATCCCGCCTTCGCCCTGCACCAGCTCAATAATAATTCCCGCGGTTTTATCCGATAGTGCCTTTTTTAGGGCATCTCTATCATTATAGGCAACGCTCTTAAATCCCGCGGGAAGCGGTTCGAAGCCCTCTTGATATTTTGCCTGTCCGGTCATAGTCAAGGCCGCCAGGGTCCGGCCGTGAAAGGAATTATTAAATGAAATTATCTCATACCTGCCTTCGCCATAGGCCCGGGTGAGCTTTACCGCGGCCTCATTGGCCTCAGCCCCGGAATTGGCAAAAAACACCTTGCCGGGAAAGGAGTGGCAAATTATCTCTTTGGCTAATTTTGCCTGGGGAATAGACAGGTAATTGTTAGGCAGATGAATCAGCTTATCTATCTGGTCCCGAACCGCCGAGACCACATCCGGATGGCAATGCCCCAAAGAACTCACCCCCCAGCCGGGAAAAAAATCCAGGTATTCCTTACCGTCAATATCAATAACCTTCATCCCCTTTCCTTTGACAAAAATCAAAGGCATTCGGGTATAGGTAGGCATAATATAATCCTGATAGGCTTGGAATATTTCTTGTTTCTTCATCTAACTTTTAGATCGTAATTTTGCGTTTTTAGTTTTAACTTTTAACTTATTTAATGATTTCGGTGCCGATTCCCTGTTTGGTAAAAATCTCTAAAAGCAAGGCATGGGGGATCCGGGCATCTATAATATGGGTCTTCTTTACTGTGGCCTCTAAAGCGGATATACAGCTCTTTACCTTAGGGATCATCCCTTGATGCACTGCCCCTTCCTTAATCAAACCATTGGCCTCGGAAATAGTCAAGGTGGAAATAAGCGAACTAGTGTCGCTGGTTGAGCGCATAATTCCCCGCACGTTAGTCAAAACCACTAATTTTTCCGCCGACAGGCTGGAGGCAACCCTGGAGGCCGCCTCATCAGCATTAATATTATAGGTTTTTCCGTCTTTGCCTTTTCCCATCGGACACAATACCGGGATAGAGTAATTCTTAGTTTCCCGGAGTATCGGCTCAGTGTCTATCGCTTCCACTTCGCCAACCAAACCCAAATCCTTGGTCTCTATCTTTTTACGGGCTAAGATTACCCCGCTATCTTTGCTGGAGAACCCTGTCGCCTTTTGGCCTAATTCCTGAAGCTCCGAAACAATTATCGCGTTAAGCTTCTCCAGCTCTTCCTCGACCACCGCCAGGGTCTTCGCGTCGGTAACCCGCATCCCATCCACAAACTCGGTCTTCATACCCTCCTGCTTCATCCTCTCGGATATATTCGGTCCGCCGCCATGAACCAGGACCGGACATAAGCCCATATAGCTTAAAAAAACAATATCTTCTAAAACTCCCTGGCGGATTTTTTCATCGCCTAAAATGCTCCCGCCGTATTTTATCACCATCACCTTACGGTGAAATTCTTTAATATAAGGCAAAGCCTCAATTAACACATCCGCTTTTCTAATCGCGTCTTCCATGTAAAAATCGCTGAACTACGCGGAACCATACGCAGAACTACGCAATACATTTATGCGTGGTTCCGCGGACTGTTCCGCGTGTTTCCGCGCTCTCTTTAATTATATTCCGCGTTTATCCTGATATATTCCGGGGTTAGGTCTGAGGTATACACTACGGCCTTGCCTCTACCAACCCTTAAATCTATCTTGACTATTATATCCTTTTTCCGGAAAGAATCACCCTCTATTTTTATTTTTTCTCTGACCTCTGCTCCGGATGCCCCCACCGCCGCCACTATCCTTCCCCAGTTAGTGCCTCCGCCGTAAACAGCGGTTTTAAAAAGATTAGAATTGGCTACGGCTAAAGCCGCCCGTTTTGCCTGCGTATCATCTTTGGCTCCGGATACCTGAATAGTGATAAATTTGCTCGCTCCTTCGGCATCCAAAATAATCATTTTGGCTAAACCCAGGCAGATTTCACTTAAGGCGGTTTTAAACTTAAGAAAATCCCGCGCGCCTAAACAGACTTTCTTATTTTCCGCTAAACCGTTAGCCAAAATAATCACGCTGTCATTAGTGCTCATGCATCCGTCAATAGTAATTATATTAAAAGAATCTTCAACTGCCTGCTTCAAGGCCTCTTTTAATGCCGGGTATTCAATTAACACATCAGTAGTGATAAAGCAAAGCATAGTGGCGCTTCGACTATGCTCAGTGTAAACCATATCCGGAGCAATCATTCCCGCGCCCTTGGCAATTGCCCCGATAGTTACTTTTTTTCCGCTTATCTCCAACTCCCGCGCTAAGGCTTTAGGTTTGGTATCAGTAGTCATTATGGCCTGGGCTGTCTTATTACCACTGCTTCTATCTAAAGAGCCAACCAAAGACGGCAAGGCCTTCTTTATCTTGGAGAAATCAAGCCGACGGCCGATAATTCCGGTCGAGGCAACCAGCACCATTTTTTTATCTATTCCTAATAGCCCCGCGCCAAGCGAAGCGGTAGACTTAGCCGTTTCCATTCCCGGCTTTCCGGTGTAGCAATTAGCATTCCCGCTGTTGACTATTATAGCTTGGGCCTTTTTTGATTTCAGATGTTCCCGGCAAAGCTCAACCGGGGCCGCGGCAAACTTATTTTTGGTAAACATACCACAGGCGGATGCCGGGATATCGGAATATATCAAAGCCAAATCCAGGCCGCCGGATTTCTTTATCCCCGCCGCTATTGCCTGCGACCTAAACCCCTTAGCCAGGGTTATGGCGTTTTTATGCTCTTTCATACCTCTCCCCGCTTGCCCCGCCAACGGCGGTGGCCTCCCCTGTTAAGGGGAGGATTTCTTAACAGGCCCTCGGTTTCTTCAAAGCCGCACATCAGGTTCATGTTCTGCACTGCTTGGCCTGAAGCGCCCTTGAGCAGATTATCTATCGCGGAAATTATAATAATTGTTTTCTGGTCCGCGCTCACCTTAACCCCGATATCGCAAAAGCTGGTTCCCTGAACATCCCTCAAACAAGGAAATTCGCCTTCGTTTTTTATCCTCACCAGCGGTTTATCCTTATAGTATTTTTTATAAGCATTTGTTAGCTGATGGCTGATAGCTGATGCCTGCCTGCCGGCAAGGCAGGGCTGATGGCTGACTTTCACATATATCGTTTCCAAAATTCCCCTTTCTATCGGCAAAAGATGGGGAACAAAGGTAACCTTTATCTTTTTCTCGGCCATCTTAAACAGCTCCTGCTCTATTTCAGGCGTATGCTGATGGGCATCCACCTTATAGGCCTTGAAATTGTCCTTTAGCTCGGCCCAAAAAGGGTCATCCGCCGGCCTTCTTCCGGCTCCGCTGTAACCGCTTTTGGCATCAATAATAATCTCTCGCGGGTTGAATTTTTCATTTAATAAAGGAGCCAGGGCCAAAATCGCCGCGGTGGGATAGCATCCGGGATTAGCTATAAAGTCCGCCTTTTTTATCTTTGAGCCATTAATCTCCGGCAATCCATACACCGCCTTCTTGATATTCGCCTTATCCTTATGCTTGACTTTATACCAGGCTTCATAAAGCTTACAGTCATCCAGCCGGTAGTCCGCGCTTAAATCAATAACCTTTTTCCCTCCCCTTAGCAGGGTGGGGACCACATCCATAGAACTGGTATGCGGCAAGGCCAGGAAAAACAAATCCGCGGATTGGACAGCCTGAGATAAATCCAGATTCTCGCACCACAAATCCAACCGGCCCTTAAATTGAGGAAATATCTCCGCTATCGGAGCCGGCTTATTTAATCTGGCCGTAAGATAGCTTATCTTTACCTGAGAATGCCTTAACAGAATTTTAATCAACTCTTCCCCGGTATATCCCTTTACCCCCAATATTCCCACTTTTAGCATATTACTTTTCTACTTTCTTACTCTCGCGCTCTCTCACTAATCAATCCGCTTAACTTTATTAATATATCATAATCCGTAATGAAATCAATGTTTTTTTCGTCGGTAAAACAAAAAAGTCCCGCTTGTTTTAAGCGGGACTTTTCCATATCTTAGCTCTGCTTTTAACCGGCTTTGCGTTTTTTTAGCTTATCGGTAAAAATCTCCACATTCTTATTAAAAATAAATAACGCTGTGTCCCGCGGAGAGTTCCTCATCAACAATTAAATAACATTTTTTAACTTAATTCCTGACAAAGTTCAAGGCCTCCTGAAATCTTCGCGTTTGCGCGGAATCAATTTTTCCTTTCATTAGCTCTAACGGCTGCCTCTTTATACAGCTGTCAATCAAGCTCTTAAAGTTATGATACCAAACGCAGGCTTTTACGTATGCCTCGCGAACCCGGGGATATTTTATTCCCTTCCAATAAATATCATCATTAAAAAGTATTTCTAACCATAAAAGCGAACTGCTTTTATTATCCTTAAGCGCTTCTCTCAGGGTTTCTTTCCCTGTATAATAGGGAATTACCTTTAACTTATTTTTTACTATTTCTTTTCTTTTAACCGTAGGCATAATATTATTCTTGGCCTTTCCTCTATTAAAGATATGATAGATCAGCGGCCCGGTTATACTATAAGAACGGGCTGTATAAGACATAGATTAAACTATATCGGAGAGTGACAATATTGTAAAATAGTTTTTGTGTATCTATAAGGTATTCAATTTGTTATGTAAAGCGTCTTCCTCAATTCCTCAATACTAATTCCAATAACCAAGAGAAAAACAACTCCCACCACCTGATCTACTCACTAAAGCTAAAACACCGCTGGCTTTTGCCTCTGCGGTTACACTGCCCGTATAGGTATTTATGGGGCCAACGCTACAACTCACTGTGTCTGCACTAACCCAACCACTATTACAACTATCGCTACCAGTAATCCCCACGAAAGACCCTGTCACTTTTGTCTGCACAACACCTGCGTTTACTCTTGCCCAAGCATTAACTGTAAGTCGAGGAACAACACAAGTAAAACCGCAAGGCAGTTCGCAAGATGCTGATGAGTTCGCTCCGTCTCTTAAGTAAACCCCCGCATTCCCCAGCCAAAAAGGAGGATCTCCTAAAGAACCCCACGATGTCCCATTGCAATACTGCATCGTATAAATTGTATTATTCCACCTCATTGTCCCTTCTTTATTAACATCGCAGACGTCACTGTCAAAACCAACTTTTATGCCCCCTCCCACTTCTAATTTTGCCTGTGGGTTCACCATCCCGATGCCGACATTACCCCCCTCAGTAGCCAGCAATGTCTGGCCGGTGGTGGTCAATTCACTATATATTCCATACGGCGCGGGATAATAGGTTTCCAGGGTAAGGCTCTCATCAGCGGCTCGAACAGGCCGGCTGAACATAAAAGATGATACGCAAGCTGTAAAAACTCCCACGCTAAAGACAAGATATTTTGTTTTACGCGTCACGTTTTCCTCCTTCTTAAGTCTCTTTTTTTACGGCCTGGCTCTTGGGGCTAATGAATAGATTGAGAGAGCGCGGCGATTGTTGTTTGCAGAATTACCTCGGGATTGACAGCGCTGGGAGGACTGGTATCCGCCGCGTTCCGCCGCGCGGTTATGGCAATAGTAACCCAAAGGTTTTTATTAAGTGACGTATCTTGGGCAAGAGTAAAACTGCAAGCGGAAATATTTTTTGCCAAAATCTCTGAGGCTCCCCAAGAGCCGCATACAGATTGACTTCCCGTGGTGCAATATTGCCTGATAATATGGTAATTGGGTGCCGCCTCATAACTATATCTAACCCAGGCATCATCGCTAAAATCATCATATGTCGGTGTCGAAGCTTTATCGAGCTGTCGAATATCCACCATATTTGCCGCGGACACAATCACCCCGGGATTATTAGCGTTACCGTAGCCCCGGGAAATATCTTTGGCTATCATCTCAAGTATAGGCCCGGCTTCATTTTGCACCCTGTTTTCGTAATAAGTGGTATTTAAGAACTTACGGGAAACGATGTCCACCGCGGTAACAGACAAAAGAACCATACTTACCAGTATAATCGCGATAAACAATTCCACTAAGGTAAGGCCCTTTTGAGAGTTAGTGGAGTTTTTGGAGTTAGTTGAGTTCATGGAGTTCAATAACCAAACTCAGGAATTACAAAAACGACTTCTCCGCATACCGCGCCATCAATCCGGTTCGGTCCAATTGGCAGTTATCGATACCATACGCGAAGCCGTATTAACAGTATTAGTAACCGTATAATTGAGAAGTCCGGTCCAAGTACTACTAAAGGAAAAAGGTTCCGAGTATAACTGAGATGAGCTTTCTGGAGCATAAAGAAAATTAGCGCCGGAGGTTGAGTTTGTCCAGGTATCCTGCCGGACATACGGCCTTAGCTCTTCAAACTTCTGACGGGCAAAATTAACCACGGCAATCCGCCGCTTTGACCTCAGCACATAATTTTGGGCGGCAGTAAAACTGGCAAAAATTCCCGCGGCTGTGGTTAAAAGGATCAGCAGTGATACTATAACCTCAACCAGGGTAAAACCACCCTGCTTCTTTTTTTTCATAATTTTAAGGAAGGTTAGGAAGGGCATACATTAGGCTCACAAGAAGCGCAGGTTGGTACGCAAGATAAATCTCCCGTGGCGTTAATTAACCACTGCCTGCTCCAGCTTGCCGGCCCGTTTCTTACGGCTGTGGCATTAAAGTTTGTTCCTCCTAAACCGGTGATATTATACTCCCAGGAGCTGGAAGATAAATCTAATTGCAAATTATCCTCAATATCACTTTTGTCCACAGTGCCTGAAGAAGGATAATAGGAACCTATTTTTGCCCGGTACATCTTTTCTCCCGCCGTAATAAGGTTTAGTCCTATCTGCGCTTCTTTGTCAAAAGCCCTTTCTTTGGTGCGCGAAAAGCCCGGTATGGCCAAAGAAACCAAGACGCCGATTATTATCAAGGCTACCATTAATTCAATAATCGTAAAACCCTTATTAGCTGTTCTTTCGCGCGTCATTTAGGCAAAATTTGAAATAAATAAAGATGCTTTGATGAATTTAATAGTCAACGGTTACATTAAAGGCGCGGGTATTCTTAGGCCCGCTGCCAGGAGCCCCCCAGTCCACATTTGCCTGATACCCATCATTCAGGCCTCCCGAAGGCAGCACATCTGTCCAGGTCTCCGCGCCGGAAGGAGGGCTTTTTGTTCCGGTTCTCAGTTGTTCAAGAACATAAGTACGCGCGGCCTCCGCGGTATAAAATGCCTTGATCCGCTTGATTTGATATTCAGCAATACGGGCATGATTGGTCATGAGCCCTATTACCACTGCCGCGGTAATTGATAACACTATGATAAAAATAAGAACTATCATTAAGATTATTCCTTTTTGGTTGGCCATCCTCTTGACTTCTCCTGATGCAAATTCTATAATTATCCACCCTTTACATATATTTTATACCATATTTCAGAATTAAGGTAAACCTAAATTCTTATTCTTATTCTTCCCCTGGTAAGACCGAAGAAACAAAAAATCCCGCTTGAGGCGGGACTTTTTTGCTTCTTAACTCTTAGCTCTTAATTCTTAGTTCTGCTTTTACCTCTTAGTCCACTGGAAGCGTTTACGCGCGCCTTTTTGGCCGTATTTCTTACGCTCCTTCATCCGCGAATCCCGGGTCAAGAAATTTCCTTTTCTAAGAATTGTCTTGTAGGCAGGATCAACATCAAGAAGGGCCTTGGCAATTCCTAAGCGCAAGGCTCCGGCCTGGCCGGATAATCCGCCGCCGCAAAGGTTAGCAAAACAATCGAATTTATTTAAGGTATTAGTTATCAGAAAAGGCTGTTTGATTAAAATTCTGTCGGTTTCCCGGCCAAAGTATTTGTCTATGGAAGATTTATTGACGACTATCTTTCCTTTTCCGGGCATCAGCCTAACCCGGGCTATTGCCTCTTTACGCCTTCCGCAGGCGGAATAAGTAACTGCTGAATCCATTATTTACCTCCAATGAGCGCGTAACTTATGGAATGAAATGAACATAAGTTACTGCGCGAATTGTCCCGTTACCTGCGAGCGGATTTCGAAGAAATGCGCGAAGTTTTTTGGTAATCGGGCAATACAATCGGCTTGATTGATGTGTAGGGATGCTTATCCTGGGCATAAATCTTAAGTTTCTTGAGCAAATCCCTTCCTAATGGCCCTCCGGGGAGCATCCTTTGCACTGCCAGCTTAATTACCTGAGTGGGGGCTTTCTTTAGCATATCCTCTAAATAGACCTCCCTCAAGCCGGCGGGATAACCGGAATACCGGCGGTAGACCTTTTGAGCCAGCTTTCTGCCGGTAACCTTAATCTTGGCGGCATTAATAATAATAACATTATCTCCGCAGTCTATGTTGGAAGTAAACCGAGGCTTGTGC
>Ga0209212_1003772_pt1 | contig 19516 bp, 15 predicted proteins | sample RifGroC2_FD_183996 | JGI IMG/M metagenome (GOLD analysis project Ga0209212, IMG submission 183996) | Groundwater microbial communities from Rifle, Colorado, USA - Groundwater C2 (SPAdes) (version 2) | ecosystem: Environmental > Aquatic > Deep subsurface > Groundwater | place: Rifle, Colorado... | reverse complement strand
CTGATATCTACAAGTTAGCATCGAAATGCAAATATCGTGATTGCTCTCACTCGAATGAAAAAGGTTGTGCTGTTTTACGCGCAGTTGAGGAAGGAAGCCTCCATCGGGCATACTATCAGAACTTTATCAAACTCAGGAGTGAATCAGAGTTTCATGATCTGTCTTATCTTGAAAAGCGAAATAAGGATAAGGCATTTGGTCGTTACATTAAGTCTGCGAAGAAAAATCTGGGAATCAACCGTAAATAATTAGGAAGTGAAGGGGTAATTTCCCATTTTAGATGAGCAACGGAAAGAGGATTTGCCAACAAGGCAGAAGCACCGGCCTAAAACCGCCGGTGTTCTCCCAACCCGGTAGGCTTTCGTGAAAGCACCATGAGCGAACCGAGACTTACATTCGCAACGCAATCAGAGTGGGAAGCCTGGCTTGAAGGCAATGGCAGCACTTCGCCCGGCGTATGGCTTCGCCTGGCAAAGAAGTCTGCAGAGCAACCAACGGTCACTTATGCACAAGCGCTAGAGAGCGCTCTTTGCCATGGTTGGATTGATGGCCAAAAGCAATCGGAAGACCAGCACTATTGGCTTCAGCGCTTTACACCGAGAACTGCCAAGAGCATTTGGTCAAAGATCAACAAGGAAAAGGCGGAGGCACTCATCTCAGCTGGAAGAATGCGGCTAGCAGGTCTGGTCGCAATAGAACGGGCAAAGCTAGACGGAAGGTGGCAAGCTGCATACTCGTCAGCGAGCGCTTCGACCATCCCTGACGACTTGCAGCAAGCCCTTGATGCAAACCCAAAAGCCAAAACGTTTTTTGCAACGCTCAATAGCCAAAACAGGTACGCAATCTTGTTCCGTATTCAAAACGTCAAGAAAGCCGAGACACGTGCAAAGAAGATCGCTCAATTCATTGAAATTCTAGGCAATGGCGAAAAACTCTATCCATAACTCGTGCGGTCTAGCAGCATACAGGGCAACTCTCTGCAAAATCTGCGGACAATGCGCGGACAACTGTCCCGTAAACGCTATTACCCTCTGATTGATTCATTTTGCCCTTGCCACAACAAAAGGCATTATGCTATAAAATAATGCTTTTCAATTCACACGCCTCGATAAATCCGGTGGTGTCCCTATTTATTAGATGACGGGGATTCAGCGGGGCGGAGGACAAACCAAAGGAGAAACACGTATGTCAAGTATCAGTATGAAGGAACTGTTGGAGGCTGGCGTCCACTTCGGCCACCAGACCAAACGCTGGAATCCCAAGATGAAACCCTACATCTTCGGGGCTCGTAACGGCATCTACATCATCGACCTGCAGAAGACCGTCCGTTATTTCAAATCCGCTTACAATTTCGTAAAAGATTCGGTCGAAGGCGGCAGCACCGTGCTGTTCGTCGGCACCAAGAAGCAGGCTCAGGACTCAGTTGCCGAAGAAGCCACACGCTGCGGTATGTACTACGTCAACCAGCGTTGGCTGGGTGGCATGCTGACCAACTTTGCCACTGTCAAACAGAGCATCGATCGCCTCAAGAAGATTGACGCCATGTTCGAAGACGGTACCATTGAAGCCTATCCGAAAAAAGAGAGACTCCTGCTTGAGAAAGACCGTGAAAAACTGCAAAAGACACTGGGCGGCATCAAAGGCATGTCCAAAATTCCCAGCGTAATGTTTGTCATCGACCCCAAGAACGAAGAGATCGCTGTTCAGGAAGCCAACAAGCTGGGCATCCCGGTTGTGGCTGTTGTTGACACCAACTGTGATCCCGATCCCATCGACCATGTCATCCCCGGCAACGACGACGCTATCCGGGCCATCCGCCTACTGAGCTCAAAAATTGCCGATGCGGTCATTGATGGTGCTCAGGCACGTAACACTGCCCTCCAAGCTGATACCGAAGGTGCTGTTGAGCAAGTCGAAGAAGCTGCAGAATAAAGCAGAGTTCATATAAAATTTAAAGTTCCCCTTAGATGCATGGGGAAGGAGGATATAATGGCAATTACAGCTACACAGATTAATGAACTGAGAAAAGCCACTGGTGCCGGCATGCTTGATTGCAAAAAGGCGCTTGAAGAGAACGATGGTGATTTCGAGAAATCCATTGATTTTCTGCGCACCAAAGGCTTGGCTGCTGCTGCAAAGAAAGCTGGACGCGCAGCAACAGAGGGCATGGTTGCCGCTTTTGTTTCGGACGACCTGAAGAGCGGGGTTCTGCTGGAAATTAACAGCGAAACCGACTTCGTTGCCAAGAACGAGAAGTTCCAGTCCTTTGTATCCGATATCGGCCGCCACATCCTGGCCACCTCACCAGCCGACTGTGCCGCTATGCTTGAGCAGCCCTATGTTGGCGACAGCTCAAAGAATGTCCAAACCTATCTGAGCGAATCAGTTTCAATAATTGGTGAAAACATCCAGATTCGTCGTTTTGCCAAATTCGACATCACCGGAAATGGCTGCATAGGCTCCTACATTCATGCCGGCGGCAAGATAGGTGTGCTAGTACAGGTGGAAGGCCCGGCCGTCACCGATGCAAACCGCGAAGCACTCCAGTCGTTCGTAAGGGACATAGCAATGCACTCGGCCGCTGCGGGCCCCCGCTTTATTACCCGCGATCAGGTTCCGGCCGATGTACTGGAACGCGAGAAGGAAATCTATCGCGTAAAAGCCAAAGAATCAGGAAAACCGGATGCCATCATCGAAAAAATCATCGATGGCCAGATAAACAAGTTTTATGCGGAAATCTGCTTGAATGAGCAAGTTTTTGTCAAGGACACTGATAAGAGCATTCAGCAAGTTGTGAAGGAAATCGGAAACAGTGTCGGTGGGCCTGTCGTGATCACGCGATTTGAACGCTATGTACTGGGCGAAGGCCTTGAAAAGAAGGAATCGGACTTTGCCGCCGAAGTGGCGGCTGCGGCCGGCCTGAAATAATTTTAAAAGCCGGCCTAAATGGCCGGCTTTTTTTATACCACATCCAGACGGGAGGCACGTTATGAGCAGGCCGTCATTTTCCAGGGTTCTCCTGAAGCTGTCCGGCGAGTCACTGGCCGGCGATCAGGGCTACGGCATTGACCCAAACACCATCAATACTATCGCCGCCGAGATTAGAGAAGTTGTCAGCCAGGGAGTGCAACTGGCACTTGTCATCGGTGGGGGCAACATCTTCCGCGGGCTGGCAGCCTCATCCAAGGGAATGGATCGTGCCAGCGCTGATTATATGGGCATGCTGGCCACCATGATCAACTCTTTGGCCATGCAGGATGCGCTGGAGAAGGTCGGTGTTGCCACCCGAGTCCAGTCAGCCATTGATATGCAGGAGGTCGCTGAACCCTACATCCGTCGTCGAGCCATGCGTCACCTGGAAAAGGGGCGAGTGGTCATCTTCGGTGCCGGTACCGGCAACCCCTACTTCACTACCGATACCGCAGCCAGCCTGAGGGCAATGGAGATCAACGCCCAGGTGATTCTCAAGGGGACCAAGGTGGATGGCGTTTACTCGGCAGATCCGATGAAGGATCCGGAGGCCGTCAAACTTCCCAAACTGACCTACATTGATGTCCTCAAAAGAGGTCTGCAGGTTATGGATGCCACCGCGACCTCACTCTGCATGGACAACAATCTGCCCATCATTATCTTTGACCTGACCACTGAAGGTAACATCAAAAAGGTTATCAGCGGCGAAGAGATCGGAACCATCGTACAAGGAGAATAATAACCATGCAAAAGAGCGTACTTGACGACATGAAGTCCCACATGGAGAAGACCCTGGGCGTTCTTAAGAACGAATTCCAGAAGATCAGAACCGGGCGAGCCAGCACTGGTATTCTGGATAGCGTCAAGGTGGATTATTACGGCAATCTTTCCTCTATCAGCCAGGTGGCCACTCTGGCAGTCCCTGAGCCACGTACTATCACCATAGCCCCCTGGGAAGCAAAGATCATCCCGGCCATCGAGAAAGCCATCCTCAATGCCAACATCGGCTTGACCCCTTCCAATGACGGCAAAACCATCCGCCTGAATCTGCCGCCGCTTACAGAAGAGCGCCGAAAGGAAATTGTAAAAGACCTGAAGAAAAAGGCTGAGGAAGATAAGGTCGCCCTGCGCAATATTCGCCGTGACGCTATCGACCGCTTAAAGAAACTGGAGAAGGACAAGGCAATTACCGAGGATGAGTTGAAAAAATCCGAGAAAGAGGTCCAGGATATCACCAAGAGCTTCGAAGCCAAGATGGACGAAGCCGTGGCCCACAAGGAAAAAGAGGTTATGGAAGTATAATGGAGCCGCTTCACCCGGACAAACTCCCCACACATCTGGCCATCATCATGGATGGCAACGGACGCTGGGCCCAACAACGCATGCTCAAACGTATCGTTGGCCACCAACGGGGTGCGGAAACAGTAAAAATGGTGGTTGAGCAGGCATCTCAGCTCGGGATCAAGTATCTGACCCTGTTTGCCTTCTCTTCCGAAAACTGGTCCCGCCCGCCCATCGAGGTGCGGGCGCTAATGACACTGCTCAAGAAGTACATCCGCCGGGAAACAGCCCGGATGATGCGCAATAACATCCGCTACAACATCATCGGTAACCGTAGTGACCTGCCTGAGGATGTTAATCAGACACTGGACGAAGCCACTCTTGAAACTGCCGGTAACACCGGCATGGTTCTGACCTTGGCGCTCTCCTATGGCGGCCGGCAAGAGATCAGTATGGCCGCTGCACGTATGGCACGGGACATGGTTGCCGGAAAGCTGAGTGCCGATGATGTTACGGTAGACACATTTGCAGAGTATCTGGACACCGGCGGCTTGCCGGACCCCGATTTTCTGATCCGCACCAGTGGCGAGATGCGTATCAGCAATTTTTTGCTGTGGCAATTGGCTTATACTGAACTTTACTTCACCGAAACCAACTGGCCGGATTTCACCATCAACGAGTTTCACAAGGCACTGGCCGATTTTCAATCCCGAGAGCGTCGTTTTGGCAAAACAAGCGATCAGATTACCAAGAGGAACTAACCATTAAACGCCTTGTAACCGCGCTCATCCTCCTGCCGGTCGTTATCCTGACCATCCTCAAAGGTGGTCCCGTACTCTTTGCCTGTTTGCTGGGCATCTTCACCTTCATCGGTATGCACGAGTTCTACCGCATGGCCTTGCCGGACAGAACCGTCGAGGCATGGCTGGCAGCCGCCTGTGGCGCGCTTTTTATCTTTATCCCGTTTACAGGTGATGATCGCCTTGTACTGGGGGCCATTGCCGCTCTGTTTTTGGCCTTTGCCCTGCTGTTCCTCTTTCGCATCAAAGACATTGCCGATGCGGCCCGCGAGGTAGCCTACGCCACGCTGGCCTTCTTCTATATCCCGTTCCTGCTCATGCATCTGGTCCTGTTGCGCCAAACCACCCACGGCGTGCAGTGGCTGTTTGTCATCATGCTGATCGTCATGACCAATGACTCGGCCGCCTACTACACCGGCAGTGCCTTTGGCCGTCATAAGCTGTACCCCTTGGTCAGCCCCAAAAAGAGCATTGAAGGCTCTTTGGGTGGACTGGTCGGCAGTATCGGCGGCACCCTTTTAGCCCGATTCACCTTTTTTCCGCAACTCACTCTGACAGATGCGTTACTGACGGCAATCTTCATCGGTATCCTCGGGCAAACAGGCGACCTGTTCGAGTCCCTGCTTAAACGCAGCTTCGGCGTCAAGGACTCAGGCACCATCTTCCCCGGCCATGGCGGCGTACTGGACCGTTTGGACAGCATCATCTTCGCCGCCCCGGCCGCCTACTATTACGTCATCTTTTTTTTCAAGGGATAGCCATATGAAACATCTTTCCATCCTCGGATCAACCGGCTCCATCGGCGTCAGCACCCTGGAGATTGTAGCGGCCTACCCGGACCGTTTTCGCGTTATTGCCATGACCGCCGGCCGCAATCTGGATCTGTTTGCCCGTCAGATCAGGCAGTTTTCGCCACGCATTGCGGCTGTAGCCTCGGCCCAGGATATCCCTCGGCTCAAGGAGCTGTGCTCCGGTATCAAGGTCGAGATCACAGGCGGCGTAGAGGGTTTGATTGCTGCCGCCACAGCCGATGAATCCGAGATGGTCGTGGCAGCCATAGTCGGAGCAGCCGGACTCGTCCCTACCGCCGCAGCCATAAAAGCAGGTAAGGATATTGCCCTGGCAAATAAGGAGACTCTGGTCACGGCCGGTCACCTTTTCATGGAAATGATAACTGAGTATGGTGTCAAACTCTATCCGGTGGACAGTGAGCACAGCGCTGTTTTCCAATCCATTGAAGGACATCGCAGCGAAGATATCGGCAAAATTATTCTGACCGCATCAGGTGGTCCATTTTTGAATACGCCGACCGCACAACTCGCCAGCGTTACGGTGCAAGATGCCCTTAATCATCCTAACTGGAGCATGGGTCGCAAGATCACCATCGACTCGGCCACCATGATGAACAAGGGGTTGGAAGTATTGGAGGCGCGTTGGTTGTTCGACGTACCGGTCGAGAAGATCGACGTCAATATTCATCCCCAAAGCATCATCCACTCCATGGTAGAGTACATCGACGGCTGCGTCATAGCTCAACTCGGCACCCCGGACATGAAGGCGCCCATTGCCTACGCCCTCTCCTACCCTGAGCGTGTCGCAACAGGCGTCAAGACGCTTGATCTGACCACCTTCTCCGGCCTGACCTTTCACAAGCCTGATCTGATCAAGTTCCGTTGTCTTGGACTGGCCTACCAGGCCATAAAGGCAGGCGAGAGCATGCCGGCTGTAATGAATGCCGCCAATGAGATAGCCGTAGAGGCATTCCTGGAAGGCCGGATCCGCTTTTTACAGATACCGGAGATTATTGAACGCACCATGGATGCCCATCAGGCTCACGATCTGAAAACAATCGAAGAGGTACTGCTGTCTGACCGTTGGGGTCGAGACAAGGCCCGGGAAATTTGCAGGGGAGGAACACCGTCATGATGTTAATTTATGCCATAATAGTTCTTGGTATTTTGATCTTTGTCCACGAACTGGGGCACTTTCTCGTTGCCAAGATGCTTAACGTCAAGATAGAGAAATTCTCGCTTGGTTTCGGTCCGAAGTTGTTCGGAAAGCAGATCGGAGAAACAGAATACCTTCTTTCTGCATTCCCGTTGGGCGGTTACGTTAAAATGTTCGGAGAAGGTGGCTACATCGAGGGCAGCGAAACCCACCACGAACCCGAGCTTGATAAAGATGCTGTGGACACTGAAGCACCACGTGAGTTGACTGAAGAGGAGAAGGCGCGTTCCTTTGCCCATAAACCACCGCTTGCGCGCATTGCCATCGTCATAGCCGGCCCGGCATTCAATCTTTGCTTTGCCTGGCTCGCATTCATCGTGCTTTGCATGCTGGGTGTCCCCACCGTTACCGCCAAGATCGGCGACATACTGAAAGACAAGCCCGCCGCAAAAGCCGGGGTTCAGAAAGACGACGTTATTACTGCCATCAACAATAAAGCCATTGTGCATTGGGATGATGTTGCCGGGGCAATCTCAGCCAGCAAGGGTCAACCAATAAGCCTGACCGTCAAACGCGGCAATCAGGATGTATCCTTCACAATTACGCCCGAGCCGCGCATAAGCAAGAATCTGTTCGGCGAAAAGGTTAATAGCTTCGCCATCGGCGTTGCTTCGGCCGGCGAGATTGTCACAGAGCACTACAACCCGTTCCAGGCCGTCATCAAAGGGAGCGTTCAGACCTGGAAGGTGATTGAACTGACGTTCATGTCGCTGGTAAAAATGGCCCAGCGCGTTGTGCCGCTCGATACAATCGGCGGACCGATCATGATTGTCAAAATGGCCGGTGAGCAGGCCTCGGCCGGCGGCTCCAACTTCCTGGCCTTCATGGCCCTCCTGTCCATAAACCTCGGCGTCCTGAACCTCCTGCCGGTGCCGGTGCTGGACGGTGGACACCTTATCTTTTATTTATGGGAATTGGTTTTTCGACGTCCGGTCAACCAGAAAGCACGCGAGTATGCACAACAGATCGGTCTTTTCCTGCTGCTGGGATTGATGGTGCTGGCGTTTTACAATGATATTGTCAATATCGTCTTGAAGCGTGCTGGAGGGTAGTTCCGATTTCAGAAATCAAGGATGAGCATCCTGTTGTGATCTGCTATATAAAAGCGCCGGGTTCCTGAAAAGTGACTCAGGCGCTTTTCTTCATCATATAGACCTGGCCGGCAGTATCAAGAGCAGTGGCCGCATGGTTGGCCAGGATGGCGATAAACTCAAATTGTGTGTCGGTAAACGGTTTTTCGTCTTTTTGACCACAGATGTTCACCACGCCGACCACCCTGTCCCTGACCCGAAGCGGAAAAGAAATACTTCCGGAAACGTTAAATAGATCGCCATTAACATCTTCCTCTTTGATATATTTGGCGAATTTGGGGGTCTGCTCAATGTCGAGACGCAGTGGCCTGTTTTTGGATGCAACCAGACCCGATAGACCTTGGTCATTGCGCAGCTTGAACTTCTTGGCGGTAGCATGATTTACACCAACACTGAACTTCATGAAAAAATGATCCCCTTTTTTGTCCAGAAGCAGCAGATATCCCTTGTGTGCATTGAGCTGTTCGACGGCTTTTTCTACGAGTATGCGCAGAATGTCGCCAATCTCCAAGGTTGATGATATCAGGCTGCAGAGGCTGTTGGCAGTTCTCATCATATCCAGTGTGTTTTGTAATTCTCTGTTTTTTATGGACAGATCGGCAATAAGCCGCTCGTTTTGCTGCTGGAGTCCTTTTTTCTCCAAGGTCCGCCCTACCACGTTGTAGAGAATGGCCTCATCATCAATCGGCTTGACAAGATAATCGTAGGCGCCATAACGCAGCGCCTTGATCGTGGTAAAGGACGAGGTGTTTCCGGAAATAACGATAACATCAACGTAGGGCTTACTTTCTTTCATAAGCTTGAGCAGATTTAATCCACTCATGCCGGGCAGCATGATATCGGTCAATACAAGATCAAAGTCCTCCGAGAGAAACTTCTTGATCGCATCCTCGCCAGATTCGCACGCAGTAACTAGATACCCCTTCTTGAGCAGCAGATCTGTGAACATCTTCAGTATCGAGGGTGAATCGTCCACTACAAGTATGTGCGCCATATCTGCTTTCACGGGTATTCCCCTTGCATTTCAAATAAAAATAAGAGGCTTATAATAGTTGAAGCAACCCCAAAAAGCAACTCTACTAAACCTGCCTTGAATAAATCTTGAATTGCTCGCCTTTATACGAAAGGCCCCGCCACTCGGCGAAGCCTTTTTAACTTAAATAACGCGCAAGGCAGTTATGGCATCAAATCCGGAAACATGTGTTCCTAATGAGGGTTACGATGGAAACTTGCGGGCCAGGTCGTTATCAATTACATACACGCAGACTTCCTTGGCGCTCTGTCTGGTGTAGTGAAATTTGCCGTCACACAGGTTACTAATCAGGAACGTAACGTCGTCTCGAATGCGTTTGTCGTAAGTTTTGAAGACATCCGACCCGAAGTCCTTTATTGCGCGGCGGAAATTGGCGTTGTCAAGGAACGGCTCCAGAACCTTTTCCTTCAGATTGTGGACATAGCGCTCATGAAGCGCTTGGTAGAGACCGGTCTCCCTGGGATCCTTTCCTTCCGCCAGGATATCCTGGGTTAGCGTTCTGGACGCATACTCCTTCTGTGTCTCCCTACGGAATGCGAAACGCATCTCGTCGTCAGCAGCCAGTCCCAGCAGCCGCCCTTCGATATGTTTCAGAAAATCCTCGCTTATCTCCAGTTTTTCATTGGTGTAGCGGCAGACGGCCACGGATCCCACCTCAAAATTTACCGCAAACATGTAATTGAGGATTTCCTTGGCAATCTGCTCCTCATTGTAATAGTAAAGCGACTCCTTGACCTCCTGGAGTACGGAATAGTTGTAGTTTCTCATCAGCGAATCCATGAACCCCTCTGGCAGCATCAAGCTGAGCTCCTTATGCCACTTGGTGAAGAAAGTACTGAGGTTGGACATGGAGATCAGCTTGTCCTTGCGGGCATAGGCTGCAAAGAAATCACTGAAGATCTTGATGGAATCCCTGCCGGAAAAACCGGTCACGCCCTCCTTTTCAGATTCATCGATGATCCGCCTGCGTCTCTTGGCAGTCAGGCGCTTGCGGTCTTCCTCCATAAGCCAGGCAGGGATATGGCCGGTATAAATCTCCATCTTGAGGATCTGCAGGTTTTCGTCGCAGTAAAGCCGATATTTGGAAGGATCGCTGATCCATTCCAAAAGTGCGTCTGAATGTGGGTTAATTCGGGTTGAGATGATAACTCGGGCAAAGTTGTGCAGCACCCGCGGCAGGAAGTTATCGTCGATATGCTTTCCAAAGGTGTTGCGGTAGATCTCGACCTCGGTGTTCAGATCCATAACATAAGGGACATTGATGAATTCGATCCGGTCGCTGAAGGACTGAAAACCCTCTATGGTTTTTTCGTCCTCCGGGTTCATCAGGGCAATGAAGAGAGACTTGACGTTCTCCTCCACATCCTCAACCTTGTGAATCCCTTCACTGATAATGTTGTGCAGTTCGAGCAACCGCTCGGCGTTATGTGATTTTACATCCATCAAGGCATAAATGCCGCTGTTGGTCTTGGCAAAATTGGAATAAATGTATTTGACCTCATTGCTGTCGCCAAGCAGCATCTCGATCTTGCGCTGCAGCAGTTCATTGGTCATAATATTCTGCTTCATCGGCTTATCGCCCGGATTGAAGACCGTAATCCCCTCCCCCAGGCGCCGATTGAAGCGGTAGGGACGCGCGTAGATCATCTTGTAGATATCCCTGGAAGTTGGCAGGCGCTGAATAAGGGCATCAAAGATAGAGCTGCAGATGGTGCAGGGAGTTTCACGAAAGACCCAGTCATATTCCTTGTCGGTAAAGAGCTTCCATTTGAACTCGTCATTTTTAAATAGATCGTCGAAAAAAGAACGCCTGTCACCCTTGGGAATCATGAGCAGCGGATTATCATGGGAAGGGCAGGATACTTCCACGAAGTCCCCAGCCCGATTCAGAGGGTTCTTAATGTCCATCAGCTCGGGCTGTCCCAGTTCGTATTCGTCGAGCAGTGTCGAAAGGCGATCCATGAAAGGCTGAGTTTCATTGATATGTGCCAGCACCCGCCGGTCAAGCCTCCAGACCACCTCGTAACGTGTTCCTGCCTCACTGTTGGCATATTCCTCGAATTTCAACAGCAGGTTATTGAGAAAGGTACTCTTACCGGAACCGGGAGGGCCCCTGAAGATATAGATCTTGTTCTGACGGGCACTGCCTTTCATCGCATCGATGTGGTTAATAAGCCGGTTGGCGAAGAGGCGGTCAGCAAAAAAGGGGCGATCCGTATTTTCAGTAAACAGGCGACTGCAATCGTAATTAACGTAATTGATCGACTCAGGATCGTCGGGATATTCGTCCTGCCCCAGGCCTACGTAGGTTCGGATCATGTCGTGAAAAGTCTGGAAGATATTGTTCACGACCACAGTCGGCCTGGATATAAGAATTTTGAGAAAATCATCAAACGGAATGGATTGACTATGCTCCCGTTCGGTAATTTTTCGGTTGAGGTGTTTGAGGGCATTATCTATGTTAGACATATATCACCACTTAAAGTGTCTTTTTGGAGAGGATCTTTTCGCTCATTGTATATACGACCCGCTGCCAGCGTATCTCGCCCTGCTGCGGTTCATCACGCTTCGTTGACAAAGCCTGGCCCGGTACGATCTGGGCCTCGCTGGTTTCCAGATATATCGGCCCTCCCCACAGGTATTCTATCCCCATCAGCGTGTTGGCTACATACTCCTGCACCAGTTGTTTCCCTTCGAATCTGTGCACAAGGTAGAGCGATCCGTTGATCCCCTTGTTCATGTCAACGCTGATCGTCGGTGGATGATAGAGGGACCCCAGCACCATCTGCCGGTAATCATCCGCCTTGCGGCTCTTCACATAGTATTGCCAAACCATCCGCTGCCGGTCGAGCCGTTTGCCTGCTACGAAAAGCTTGTGGCGGTCGAGGAAATCCTGATCCAGGTAGTTTTTGATGAACAGGTAATCGCACAGATTTTCCCGAGCCTTTAAAATAAAATCACGCCCTGTGGCAGTACCGGTATCGAAATCTTTGCGGGCAGCGCTGTCCGCCAGTCGCTGAAACAGGAAGGAATAGCGCCCCTTGTCGGCCTGTTCCTCGATATATGTGAACAAGCGCATGCCCAAGGCATAGGGATTCATGCCGACCCGCGGCATGGCCGTGACTCCGGCATGAACCCGGGCAAAATCCACCTCATGCCCCTTGATCCGGTCGTCCTGCAGAAAAAGGTTCTCGTGCCAGTAGCTGGCCCAGCCCTCATTGAGGATTTTGGTACGGATCTGGGGCTGAAAGAAAACCGAGGTCTTGCGGACGATTTCCAGGATAGACTTCATCCACGTATTCTCATCCCTGTCCAGGAACTCGGAATTTTCCAGGAGAAAACGGAGCAGATCTCGGCGAGGCTTTGTATGCTTAACTTCTTCCTTGGTGAAATGTGTTTCCAGTTCCGGGTAACGGCGCTCCGCCTCTCTGAAAAAGGTCTTCTCACCCAGCTCACCGAAGTTTTTCAGGCATTCGTTATAGCGATTGACCTCCTTGATGTAATCACTGATCGAGACATTCTTGACCGACTGTAGAAATCTGTCGAAATAAAAGTTAAGGCGGTCAGAGTAACCGGCTTCAGACGGCGTAAACAGCTCCGACAGCTCACCGTGAAAATCGACCAGATTGTCAATCCCCCGGGCGAATTCGATCACATAATCGACCCAGTGCCCCTTCTCGGCGCGGAGTTTGGCAATTAGTCGCTTGTCGGACAGGGCTTGACCGGTGAAATCATAGTCCCAGGTATTGCGAAAATAGAGATTGTTCTGAAAGAAGTCGATATGGGCCAGCACATGATAAAAGATCATCACATTCAGCCAGTCTGGGTTGTTGTCGTTATAAAAGGAAATCGGGGGGCGGGTATTGATCACCGTCTCATACGGATTGTTCGGGTAGAGCTCGTACTTCCCTTTTTCCCGCAGCACCTCAACATCGTGGACCCAGTAGTCATATAAAGTCGGGATCATCACCTTGGGGGAAAGTTCCAGCAGATCCCGGTTGGTGACGAGATACTCCAGGGTTTCGTCGGTAAAGCGCAGGCCGGCGGCCCGGGCCCGCTCCTTACACCCCTCCATGATCTGCTTGGTATGTTGATTGATCAGTTCCATGGCTTATTTCCACATAATTCGTACCACCCCCCTTCCCCCTCCTAATTTAGGAGGGGGAAGGGGGGTGGTCAGGATATCAACCTTTTGATTCCCTCGATCAGACGCGGTTCGTCAGCATCCTCTTGCATAATATCCATCTTGATCAACTCAGGCTTGTCATTTAACAGACCAGAACTATTGAGGTAACGTGCCACCTCGGTCGAACCGCCTTGCCCATGTTCGGCTATGGTCACCCCCACCCGGCTCGCATACGTGAGCATCTGCTTCAGCTCAGGAATAGCCAACTGCCCGCCCTCATCCCAATCATCACCGTCGGTTCCATGAAAAACATAAATATTGTAATCATTCGCCAAATTCTCCTTGGCCACAATCTCATTGACCATGTGATAGGCACAGGAAACCTGTGTCCCGCCCGCAACGCGGGAGTTGTAATAGGAATAAAAGTCCGGCACTTCCTTGGCCTCGGTGTCGTGGAGAATGAAACGGGATTCCACCTGCCCTCCGTACTGATAGAGCAGCCAGCTATAGATGAGCACATGCTGGGTAACGACCAGATCGGTTACCTGGCCGGCCATTGACCCGGAGTAATCTCGCAGAAAGAAGATCATCGCCTGGGGCTCATAGTCCTTTTCCTGGGAGAATATGCGGTACACCTTGTCACGCGGGGCTATGAGGAACCTGGTCGGATCAATATCAGCCACATCCGGGATGTTTCCCAAGGCAATGTTCGATTCCATGATCTTGCGCAGAGTAGCCTTTTTGTCGAGAATCTGACCAAAACCCCGGTGTATATCGGTCAGGTCGTAAGTGTAGCGGGTAAAGGAGCGTTTCTTGCCCTTCTCCTTCAAGTTTGGCAACTGAAACTTTTCGGTAAGCGTCCGCCCCAACTCATAGGCAGAGGATTCCATTTCATGTTTTTCCCCTTCCCCCTGCCCAGGTCCAGTCCCGGCTTGTTCACCCTCTTCGCGGACCGGCTGTTCGCCGAAGACCTCACCCGGCTCGCCTTCTCCTGTGCCGCCGGATACACTGTCATCATCCGGTGGCTTGATAGTTGAATCGTGAAATAGCTTTTCCTCTACCGTGGTCGGCACGACCACAACCTTTCCCTTGCCGCCGCGTCCCGGCTTGGCCAACCTTCCCACCTGGATTTTACGGGGGAAGCCATCCTGCTCCCGCTGACGGTCACGCTCCAGCAATTCATCCAGGGATTTCATCAGTCCGGAGGCACTGTACTGTGGGCTCACTGCCTGCCCAAGCACAAACAGATCGCCGAAGGAATAGATACTGCGGCTGAATCCGGCCAGGTCATCGTTCAAAGGCTCATCCGACGGCAGACCGTGACCGTTATTCACAGTTTCCAGTTCGGCCCGCAGCCGTGCTTCCCGCTCGGGATCAAGACCTTTGGCCTTCAGTTCGTCCAGGTATGTAAGCAGTTTGTTTCGCATAAGAACCATTTTAAATACTTTCACCACGGAGTCACAGAGAACACAGAGGAAACTAAAAACTTTTATTATTGTTAACCCTTCATAACCACTAAGGTTCTAATTCTTATCAAGCCCATTTATCGAGCAATTCTCTGTGCCCTCTGTGTCTCTGTGGTGGGTTGCAGAATCTTGGTCTTAATTCTCATCCTCTTGCGTACAGAAATACTCTATCGTCTTCTGTGCGCAGGTCCGGCAGTAGCCCAATTTATCCAGCATGGTTGTGATCATGCGGTCGTAGAGTTTCTGGTTCTCCTCATTGGTGCGGTTGGCCAGTGCCCCGATCAGGCTCCCGGCACCGGCGATATCGGATTTCAGGCGCACGTCGGTAACCGCCTTGACCAGCTCCAGGTTGTCCATAAAATCATAATTGGGATCCATGGATATCTTCTGGCCATATATCTTGCGGATAGAGGTGCGGAACGAGTCCCGCTGTTCTTCCGTCTTCAGGCCGATCCGTTCCTCCACACTCTTCACATAGCGCTCATCAACCTTCAACGCACGCAGTTCGCCTGTCTGGGGATCCTTGTACTTCCACATCCTGTCGGGACCCAGGTTCTCGGCATCGATACCGATGATCATATTCACGTAATTCATCACGTCCTTGCGGATTGCGTAAGGTTCATCCATATAGGCATTGAACATCTCGGTCATGATCCGTTCACGGTAGAGTCCCTTGGCTATCTTCAGGTCCTCCAGGTACTTGGCGCGATCATTGGTATCGACCACGTAATCGAGTACCACTCGTTCAAGGGTCTTGAAGACGTCGTAGGCGTACATGCAGCGCCCCTCATTGGTTTCGGAATTCTCAACCTGGAGCTGGATGGAGCGTCCGAGGCTGCGGTGTCCCATCCCCTTCTGCCCGAATCGTTTGGTGATGTCAGGATCCTGGCCGAGGGTGTCGATCACTTCGGCCAGCGCCTTGATGCTCTTTTCACCCGCCACCTCCCCTGCGGCCAGCTTCATGGTTTCGATGGAGGTGAGTTTCTCTGAGCGGGGAAGCCTGGTCAGGACTACCCCCACGGAAGCGGCATAATTCAGGTTCGGGTCCTGATGCAACGCCTCCTTGGTCAGGGTGGTTTTGGATTCACTACCGATGGCATAGGCGGTAAGTCCCTGCTGTAGCCGATAATTGGTATTGTGGGAGACATAGCAAATACGGCAGCGGTCAACGATCGGAGCTTCTTCTTTCTCGGCCAGGAAACGGTTGAATTCGGAGTTGTTGCTGGTGGCGATGATCAGTGAGTCAATCGGCCATTTGTAGCCATCGATCTCAATGGCCCGGTTCTGGATAACCCCCAGATAGACCTGAACCAAATCCTTCTTGTTCTTGAAAATCTCGTCGGAGAAATGGATGCCGCCGCCGGCGACCCTGGCCAGAGCACCGCGCCGCAGATCGAAACGGTAGGGATTGTTGGTATCGGTGATATGCAGCAGGCGCTGAATCGATTCCTCGCCGAGCAGGTCTACCGACGACGAGGTGATTTTGTCCTTGGCCGGATACTTGCCCGTCACGGTACCCAGACTCTCGCTCATCGGTACAGGAACAACCTCAATAAAATCGAGCATCCGCTCCAGGTTCCCGTCGCAGAAGTTTCGGATATCGTTCCAGATGTAGCCGCTGCAGGCGCCCAGCGGGCGATAGTTCTCAAAGAGAACGTCGATAACAGTCTCGTCCAGACCACCCTGTTCTGCCAGAAAGCGGCGATTGTCGGCGGGTACATCGCCAAGGTTCATCGCCAAGATCAGCGGATCTTCAAAAGTCTGCGAGTCGATAACATTGATTTTGCCGTAATGTCCCAATTGAGCGAGACCGTTAAAGCGGAAGGTATAACGACGGTTCCTGGGCTCCGACAGGAAGGCCCGGTACTGGCCGCACAGGAAATCTACGAAAAAGGTCTTACCGTTGCCCGGTTCACCGACCAGGACAAAGGCCATCTCCTTGCTGGAGCCCCCCTCGGCGGCATCCTTCACATAGGAAACGAAACTGTTGATCTCGTCGAACATGCCTATGGTGTGCTTTCTTCCGGTGCGAAACACATTGAAATCATAGGTAGTTCTCCCATTCACAACAACCTTTTCAAAACCAGCCCCGAGAATCATTCTAGCCACAGACTGAAAGGCATTCTCGAAGACCCTTTCACCTTCTTTTAGCGCGACAATATGCTGAATTAACTTCTCATGGGCAGCCATTTTAGTCCTCCGTCCCTAAGTCGTAATTTTACCTTTATTAATTATAATTATTACCTATCCCTTAATTTTAGCAAGCATTATCAAGACGGAATTTAAATTATTTTTCCGGCCTTATTACTCTGAAATCACTGGCTGTCGCGAACTCATCACAAAGAAACAAAGAATACAACCCATTCCCCAATTAACCTCACTGCCCGTGGTTCAGCGAGGATAAATGAAAGCAATCTGAAGATGGATGCAACTTGATTTTATCCAGGCTTTCAAGGTAAGTTGTCGTTGTCGGAAATCTTACAAACATTAGCGAGAAAACCAAGTCCATGCATATTTTAAGTATCGACACATCCACCGCGATAGCCAGTGTGTCGCTTGTCTCCGACGAAAAAGTCATTTCCGAATCAATATTCGTGGCCGACAGATGCCTCTCCGCGCGACTCGTGCCGGAGATACAGCGTCTGCTGACCGTGGCCGGACTGAATATGGCCGACATCGACCTCTTCGCCTGTTGCATCGGTCCCGGCTCCTTCACCGGTGTGCGAGCTGGCGTTGCCACGACGCAAGGGCTGGCGCTGGCCACGGAAAAGGCGTGTGTCGGCTTCTCAGCCCTGGCTACGCTGGCCATGAACTTCCCTTTTGCCGCCCATCTGGTCTGCCCCCTGCTGGATGCCCGCAAAAGTGAGGTCTACGCTGCGCTCTACGACTGCTCCGCAACCAGCCCCTCCCCGCTCATCAATGACTGCGTCATGTCACCTGAGCGCCACCTCGATCTGGTCTGTGAAAACACTTACAAACCTGTCATCTTCGTCGGTGATGGCGCCTTACGCTACCACGACACCATTGCCGCCAGGATGGAAAATCATGCTATCTTTGCCGCGTTCCCGTACCAGCAGGGTCATGCGTCAAATGGCGCACTACTGGCTTTGGAGTCCTTTCGCAGAGGCGAAGCCTGTGCACCCGCCCAACTGCTGCCTGTTTATCTGCGGGCATCAGAAGCTGAATATGCAAAAATGAACCGCCAAACATCCGGCAATCTCAAGTGATTTCACTCAGGCTAACTGTTTTGAGTTATAGTCAAATCACCTTGTATACACATTTTTTCCTGCTATAATGCCCAAAATTCATCCGATGGAGCGTACACCATGAACATTCATGAGTATCAGGCCAAGGAGATTCTCAGCAGTTACGGCATCCCGATTCCGCGTGGCCGGGTGGCATTGACCTCCGACCAGGTTGAACGAGCCGCCAAAATGATGGGCGGACGCTGTGTCGTCAAGGCACAGATCTATGCCGGCGGGCGCGGCAAGGCTGGCGGAGTCAAGCTGGTCCACTACCCGGAGCAGGCCCAGGAATATGGCAAGGAGCTGTTCGGACGCACCCTGGTCACCAACCAGACCGGTCCGGAAGGCCTGAAGGTCCGTCGCATCCTGGTGGAGGAGGCGGTCGAGATCGCCCGTGAATTTTACCTCTCCATTACCCTAGACCGTGAGAGTTCCCGTTACATCCTGATCGCCTCGGCGGAAGGGGGGATGGATATCGAAGAGGTGGCCAACAAGAGCCCGGAGAAGATCCATACGCTGCCGATAGATCCCTTGACCGGCCTGCGGCCATATCAGGCCCGCAAGATCTCCCTGGCCCTGGGCCTGACCGGTTCGGTCTGCGAGGACTGCGTCGAGTTGCTGATGAACCTTTACCGCGCTTCACAGGAAAAAGACTGTTCCCTGGTCGAGATCAACCCGCTGGTGGTCACCAAGGCTGGCTGGCTGATGGCCATGGACGCCAAGATCACCTTTGACGATAACGCTGTCTTCCGTCATCGTGAATACCCGGACATGGTGGACTATTCCCAGCTTGATCCGCTGGAAATCACGGCCGGCAAATACGACCTGGCCTACATCAAGCTGACCGGTTCGATTGGCTGCCTGGTCAATGGCGCCGGTCTGGCCATGGCAACCCTGGACGTATTAAAGGAGTGCGGCGGCGAACCGGCCAACTTCCTGGATGTGGGGGGTGGAGCAACCCGCGAGAAAGTGGCCGAGGCCTTCAGGATCATCCTGCAGGATCATGATGTTAAAGGAATTTTCGTCAATATCTTCGGGGGTATAATGCGTTGCGACGTAATTGCCCACGGTATAATCGAGGCGGCCAGCGAGGTCAACTGCACCCTGCCGATCGTTGTCCGCATGGACGGCAGCAAGGTTGAAGAAGGCAAGAGGCTCCTGCGCGAATCAGGTTTGAACGTCCAGGTAGGCGACAACCTGGGCGATGCAGCGGCACGGATTGTGAAAATGCTGGGTTAGCCCCCGACACACCATCAAACGGAGATAACTTCATGTCCATACTACTCAATAAAAATTCCAAGATTCTCGTCCAGGGCATCACCGGCCGCAGCGGTCTGTTCCATACCCAGCAGTGTCGTGAGTACGGCGCCAACATCGTAGCGGGGGTTACGCCGGGCAAGGGCGGCATCCATATCGAGGGAATCCCGGTTTTCAACACCGTTGAGGAGGCCGTGCGCTACACAAACGCCAATGTCTCCATGATCTTTGTCCCCCCCC
>Ga0209212_1003768_pt1 | contig 19519 bp, 16 predicted proteins | sample RifGroC2_FD_183996 | JGI IMG/M metagenome (GOLD analysis project Ga0209212, IMG submission 183996) | Groundwater microbial communities from Rifle, Colorado, USA - Groundwater C2 (SPAdes) (version 2) | ecosystem: Environmental > Aquatic > Deep subsurface > Groundwater | place: Rifle, Colorado... | reverse complement strand
TGGCAACGATCTGGACATCCTGCAGCACGCCGAGGTCTACCAGACCCTCGCCGAGCTCAAGCGCGAGGGCAAGATTCTCGGCTACGGCCTCTCCGGCAAGACCGTGGACGGCGGACTGCTGGCGCTGCAACAGGGCGACTGCGCGATGGTCACCTACAACCTCAACGAGCAGGCCGAGCGACCAGTGCTCGACTACGCTGCAGCCCACGGCAAGGGCATTCTGATCAAGAAGGCGCTTGCCAGCGGCCACGCCTGCCTCAAGCCAGGTGAAGACCCGGTGCGCCGAAGCTTCGAGTTGCTGTTCGGCCACCCCGGGGTCAGTGGCGCGATCATCGGCACTATCAATCCGCAGCATTTGACGGCTAACGTACGGACTGCTGCTGCCGTTCTGACCGGCAACTGAAACGGTCCTGGCGGCAACGTTCATCCGCTGCGCGGAAGCGCATTACGCTGATGCCGCGCGGTTACTTTCTTCGCCGCAAGGAGAAACCGAATGCCAAGAGTTCTGGTACGCAAGAGCCCTGCCGCATTCAAGACCCTGCCTCTCTACGTCGAGGCCAGCCAGGACAACCTGAGCTACCAGAGTCTGGGCCGGCCGTTGAACTTCAGCGAAGTGATCGAGCGCCGCCGCCCGGTGGAGGTGTCCGATCCGGGCCGTTTTGCCATCGAACTGGCCAATCTCGGCGTTTCAGTGCGTCTGACCATGAGCTGGCAGGGCCGCGAATACTGGGTGCTGGTCCGTCAGCAGCGGCCGGACCGTGGTGACGTTGTGCTCAAGCTGATTTCCGGCTACATCCCGGCGCATGAGCTGAACCTGCCGCTGCTTACCGCCATTCAGGAGATCGCCGAAGAATGCCTGCTGGAAACCCCTGAAGGCTGGCTTGCCGGGCGTTTCGGCGATACCTGGCTGCCCACTCCGTACCAGGCTAGCCTGCACTACCGAGAGGCGGTGCACTTCAAGCTCGCCTCGCAATCCGGCGCCACGCGCCCGGTGCAGTGCGGCAACATGGTGCTGATGGAGCGTCCTCGCGCCTATGTACACCTGCCGACCGCATCGTTGCAGCTGGTATATGACATGCGCATGGAGCTACCGAAAGAGACGCGACAGCTGAGCCTGTTTCATGTCGACGAGCGCTTGGAAGACGGGCAATTGGTTGCGCGCCTGGAGCGCAGCCGGCCCGACATCTACCTGATACCGCTGCATCAGGGCCAGCCGCAGGATCAGCTGCTGCAACTGCGCAATGGCCAGTTCAGCCCGGTGAACACTCGCGGCCTGTGGCTATCGGAAAGCTTTGCGCCGCAGGAAGGCTGGGTGGTGCGCGACGAGCGCGTTCGCTGGCGGGATTGGTGGGCGGCACGGCCGATGGCGGCCGCCCGTTAACGCGAAGTGGAAAGCCGCGAAAAGCGGCTAACCTACTGACGATACGCGGTAGGCGTATCCAATAGACTCAGCGGCTGCGGATCTTCTCGACGATGGCTGTGGTCGAGCTGTTTTCCACCAGCCCCAACACCTTCACCACGCCACCGTACGCCTTGACCAACTCGGCACCGACCACCTGATCGACGCCATAGTCGCCGCCCTTGACCAGCACATCGGGGCGGACCTGGGCCAGCAGGTTTTCCGGCGTGTCCTCCGAAAAGCACACCACCCAATCCACCGCTTCCAGACCGGCGAGCACCGCCATGCGGCGATCCACCGAGTTGATCGGCCGCCCCGGCCCCTTCAGGCGGCTGACCGAGCCGTCGTCGTTGACTGCCACGACCAGACGATCACCTTGCGCCCGAGCCTGTTCCAGATAGGTCACATGGCCAGCGTGCAGGATGTCGAAACAGCCATTGGTGAAGACGATTTTCTCGCCCTCTGCCCGTGCATCCTCGACCGCAGTGAGCAGTTGTTCGACGGTCATTACACCGCGCTCGGAGCCCTCTTCGCGCTGCACGGCTCGGCGCAACTCGGGTGCGCTGATACAGGCGGTACCCAGCTTGCCGACCACGATACCAGCGGCCAGGTTGGCCAGTGCCACGGCCTGCGGCAGCTGCTCACCGGCAGCGATGGCCGCTGCCAGAGTCGAAATGACGGTATCTCCGGCGCCGGTCACGTCGAACACTTCACGGGCACGAGCCGGCAGGTGCAGCGGCGCCTGATCGGGACGCAGCAGGGTCATGCCGTGCTCGCCGCGGGTCACCAGCAGAGCCTCAAGGTCGAGAGTCGCCATCAGCTCGGCGCCCTTGCTCACCAACTCGGCCTCATCGGCACAATGTCCGACGATCGCCTCGAACTCGCCCAGGTTCGGCGTAATCAACGAAGCGCCGCGGTAGATTTCAAAATCCTTGCCCTTGGGGTCGGCGAGGACCGGAATGCCGCGACGGCGCGCAGCCTGGATCAGTGCCTGATGGTTCTTCAACGCGCCCTTGCCGTAATCCGACAGCACCAGCACCTTGACCCCAGCCAGCAAGCCCTCCACGTCGGCCAGCAGTGCGGCAGGATCGGTATCGAACGGCTCTTCGAAATCCATGCGCAACAGCTGCTGATGGCGACTCATCACCCGCAGCTTGACGATCGTCGGCTGGTCCTCGATGCGCTGGAAGTGCGCCTGCACGCCCGCCGCCGCAAGGCTGTCGGCCAGGCTCTGGCGCGCTTCATCTTCACCGGTCACACCCACCAGCGCAGCAGGCGCACCCAGTGCCGCGATGTTCAGCGCCACGTTGGCCGCGCCACCGGGCCGATCCTCGATCTGCTCGACCTTGACCACCGGTACCGGCGCCTCAGGCGAGATCCGCGACGTACCGCCATGCCAGTAACGATCGAGCATGACGTCACCGACCACCAGAACGGCGGCCTGGTCGAAACGGGGCATGGACAGCTTCATGGGGGCTCCGGTGAGGAATAAAACGCTGCAAAGCATAACAGCATCGCACTGGCGGGTTGTTCCATACCAGACGACGAAAGTGACGAGGACGATTTACAGACTCGCCACTTCTTACCCCCCACTGCGACTACTGTGGCTGGCGTCGACGCCGTTCAGTAATGAAAATCTCTTTATTCAAAATGGCACGCATGTAGTGCTAGCGTTATTCATGCGCCAGAGCCCCAGCCTCCACCTCGGCGAATATCTGGGCAAACATGGGAATCAACAAGCGGTTACCAAACTCACTCAGGTGGTCGTCATCAACGTACAGAGGCCATCCGTTACGACTCCCATAGCAGTTATTCTCATCACACAGATAAGGCAGAGGGTCCAAAATCTGGGCTCCACAACGTGCTGCCGCCTCATCCTGAGCAGCCCAGACTGCAGCATTACGCTGTTCGTAGGCGCTGCGCGTGACCGATAGCTCCACCTGTTTTCCGAGTAGCATTGCTCGCCCTAGCAGGTGCGGCACGCTGCCCATCATTTCCGGTATCGGGCGCACCAAGTACAGCGGGTGATGCTCGCTCAGCTCACAGGCGCTCGCTACATAGTGCTGATGAAAATCTCGCAGAAACTCAGTAGCTGGCGTCTCGAACTGTCGGGTGAAATACACAGTAGGACGCCCCGGGTGCTTGACCCCAGGCATCGGTAGCTCACCCATTGCATAGACACTGGTTCGGTTGACCACGATCAGCGGTTTCCCTGGGTACAAAGTTGGCAGCTTCTCGCGCAAATCGTCTTTCAATACCTGACAAGGCTCTGGCTCCTCGTCCCCGCTAACCTTGTGCGCAGTAAACACCATCAGGCACGCACTCTTTCCTTGGAAATAGACACCCTGTTGCTTGCTAGGCAGACTTTCGGCTATCGCCGTCACTACCGAGTCGGCGTGACTGTCGCCGATGACCAGCGCACCGATCTGCTCCCCGCCAAAAACGCAGGGCATCGCCTCGCCCAGGCACTCTTCGAGCCGCGGATTATTGTTATGTCGCTCAGACTCGATCTGAGCCACCGCCTCTGGCAGCCGTTCGGGGAAACCACTACGTCGTACCATTTGCGCCGACACCGCAATAACGACCAGGCACACAACCACCCAGGCTGCACTGCGCACCTTGGTCTTTTGCGCCAGCCAAACACGAACTGGCCCCTCGACACAGTGATAAGACAGATGACCTAACAGCAGCGATAACAACAATCCTGCAAGAACCGGCAAGAACGAGCCTTGCAGCCCGAAATACACAAGCAGGACAACCAGAGGCCAATGCCACAGATAGATGGAATATGAGCGTTCACCAAGCCACTGAGCCACCCAACTTCCGGTCAGCATGGAGTTCTGACGACTCGCCAAGATGATCAGAGCAGTCCCCAACGTCGGCAGCAGAACAGCCGTACCCGGCCAAGGCACGCTGGCATCCAACAGCAGAACGGCAGCGATGATGAAGACACCACCCACCACCTCAAGGAAATGACGAGCACGTAGCGGCAGGCGAATCTTATCCCCCAGCAGATAAACCACTCCACCTAGCAGCATTTCCCACGCCCGCGATTGCAGCAGGAAAAACGCGGCATCCGGCTGGCGAATACTCAGATACTGGCAAATGCCGAAAGAGCCGAGCAGCCCGAGCAAGTGGGCCGCCAGCAAGGGCTGTCTACCGGGAAAAAACCTGCTTAGTGCAAGCAAAACCAGGGGGTACAGCATGTAGAACTGCCACTCGACCGAAAGCGTCCATGTGTGCAACAACCACTTTTCATGCGAGGTAATATCGAAATAGCCGGCTTCGTCGAGATAGCGCAGATTGGAACTGAAAAGCAGACTCTCGCGCGCGTGCTTGCCCAGAGTCTGGTACTCCTTGGGCATCAGGAGAATCCAGCCAAGCACCAGCAATACGATGACCAGCACCATTAGGGCCGGCAATATCCTTCGAGCTCGGGCCAGATAGAAGCCAGCCAAACTGAAGTGCTGTCCCTCCACCCCCTTGCAGACAATCCCGGCCATCAGGAAACCGGAAATCACGAAAAAAACGTCGACTCCGATAAAGCCACCACCGAATCCCGGGACACTGAAGTGGTAAAGCACCACTGCAATTACCGCCCAAGCCCTCAGACCGTTGATGTCGCCACGAAAGTCACCGCCACGAGAAGCAATAGGATTGACCGCCAACTTAAGCCTCAAAAGATCACGTACCAGATGCACGCCACGGTCGACCGAAACGGTACTAACCCGAGCGCCGGACAAAACTCAGCAATGGTACAGATTGACCCATACCAATACGATGCCAATATGCCACCAACCTCGCGAGAGTGGAGGTCTCTAGCATCAGGGGTTCTCGCTATGCCGCTACACCTTGCGAACCCAGAACAGCTCATGGCGGCGCACCGCTTTGCGAAAGAATTCGTCCTCGCCAGTGCGCGGCCAGCGCCGGCCGGCGAGGGCTGCCTGGAGCAAACGGCGCAGGCGCTTTTTCAGTGGCAGTGCCCCCTGCAAATCGTGCTGCATGGCCAACGCCATTGCCTTGTTCAGCCGCGCGTCGGCATCCAGCAGAGGGCTCCACAGGCGGTCCGCCGGCAGCGGCTCGATGGCAGGCGGCAACGCAATACCACCATCAGCCGGGCCCATCGGCCAGCGATCATTATCGTGCAGGTGGTTGGCATAGAGCAGCAGCGTTTCCGGCAGCCAGTCGCCCTCCTCCATCGCCTGATAGAGTGCTCGCGTGGCAGCGACATGGTCGGAGTGCGGATCGAGTTCCGGGTGCGGCGTGACCACCACTTCAGGGCGGAAATGCGCGAGCAGCGCGCGCAAATCGGCCTGCAGATTGTCCCAGGTGGGCACGCCGTCCACATCGGCCGGCAGCGCGAAGGGGTTGTTCTGACGAACACTGCGGATGTCCTGCTCGCCCGACTCTCGTGAGCCAAACGCGCGTTCCGGCTCCTCCGCCATGGCCGGCAGTTGCAGGCAGTAATAGCCGAGCTGCACGCAACGCGATTGCGGCACGCCGCCCCAGAGCGGTATTGCAAGGCTGTCCCAACTGCGCAGGCGCCCCTTCAAACGGGCCGCAGCAGGCAGATCCAAACCCAGGCGCTGGTAGCTGTTCGCTTCAATCTCGCCCTGAGTCAGCGTAACGATGCCGACGTCGCGCGCTCGGCTGTACAGGCCGAAGGCGGCCAGCTCGGCATCGTCGGCATGGGGAGCGATGATCAGGATCCGACGCTCGGCGTAGTCCGGATTACGCATCGCATAGAGGGTCGCATCGCTCGACAGCCGGCAGAACCGCCCGCGAATGTTCAGCCTGCCCTGGGCGAGCAGCTCCTGCTGACCGGACAGATTGAGGTAACGCCGACCCGCGACACCGCGCTCGAAGTCCTGGCGGTCCTCACCGATCCATACCTGCGGGTCGCGCCAGCGCCCTAGCCAGTTGGCCTTCAGGTTGACCTCGAGAATCAGCGTATCTGCAGCGTCGAAGCCGTCAGGCAGAACCAGACGGCCATCCTCGATGCGCACAGGATAGCGCTTGGCATCTTCAGGAAAGGCGTAGCGGTAGTCGTCCTGCGGCCGGTAGAACAGATGATCAGCGAACCATGCCTCATGGGCGATCCAGCCGAGAACTACCAGCAGCGGTATCAGCCACCAGTTAACCAGCGCTCCAATCAGCAACAGCGCAACGAGCGCGACGAGCAGCGCGATGCGCTTGTGCTGGCGATGACGTTTAAGCAATTGCTGCTTGCGTGCACTCATGGCTCACACCTGGTAGACCGGGACGCGGTTGCACCAGCGGTCCTTGTACTCTCGGTCCGCACGACCGAAGGAATAACGCAGCGGTTTGCCCAACGCCCGTGCCTCGGCCCAGGCCGTCTGGGTGTTAACGAAGCTGAGGACGCTGCCAGGGCTGAAATCCCGCTGCTGCGGATCGACACCGCCATTGATGTACTCGATCGACACCCACTTCGGTGCATCGACCCGATAAAGCACCTGGACGGCGATGGGCTGCTCATCGAGCAGGACCACAGAGCCGGTCATGAACTCGCGCAGTAGTGCAAAGACCTCTTGCAGATGGCCCTTACCGGGCGCCTCGAAACCCCAGCGGCGCTGGAACAGATCGGCATACATCGCAGCCTGCTCGGTCGGCGAGAAATCCAGCATAGGTCGCAGCACACCGCCGGCCTCTTCCAGCAAGCGCTGCTCGCGACGCTGGTTGTAGCGGAACTTCTTCGAATACTCCTCCGGCTCGCGCGCCAGCGCCAAGCCCTCCGGCTGCTCGCGCAACGTGCTGATCGCAGTAGCATTCAGCTCGGACACGTAGCGCATACGCTGGCGTACCGGCACCGCTGCCAGCTCGGCAACCGGCAGAACGATCTCCGCGTTGCCCATATCGAACAGGCCGCGTTTGCCGGTCTTCTTCAGCACATCCTTGGAAAGCGCCAGATGCCGCCCCCAGCAGGGAACCGCCGCAATCAGCTCACCTTGCTTTTCCCAGCCCAGATAGCGCACTGGAATACCGGCGAGCCCAGCCAGCCGCTCGATGACCTCAGGGTGAGTCGCAACGCTGCCACCGTAGCGCTGCCAGACCTCGGAATACGTCGATGCGTCGATAACGCGCCAGCCACGCTCGCGCCAGCTCTGCAGGAACTGCAACATCAGGATTCCTGCTCTTCAAGCACTTCATCCTTGAACTGCGTGGCGTGGAGCCTGGCGTAGGCGCCGTTCGCGGCCAGCAGCTCGGCGTGGGTACCGCGCTCGACGATGCGCCCCTGCTCCATCACCAGAATCTGGTCGGCCTTCTCGATGGTGCTCAAACGGTGCGCGATGACCAGCGTGGTGCGGCCCTGCATGACGTGATCCAGCGCGCCCTGGATGTGCCGCTCGGATTCGGTATCCAGCGCCGACGTCGCTTCGTCCAGAATCAGCACGGGCGAGTTCTTCAACAATGCACGAGCGATCGCAAGGCGTTGACGCTGACCGCCGGACAGCAGCACGCCGTTTTCGCCGACCATCGTCTGATAACCCTCTGGCATCTGCTCGATGAACTCGTCGGCGTAGGCATCACAGGCCGCGCGACGGATGTCGTCCAGCGGCGCGCCAGCCAGATCGCCGTAAGCGATGTTATTGGCCACCGTATCGTTGAACAGCGTCACCTGCTGAGTCACCAGCGCGATGTGCCGGCGCAGATTGCGCAACGTGTAGGACTCGACATCTGCACCATCAAGCAGTATCTGACCTGCCTCATGGTGATAGAAGCGTGGGATCAGATTCGCCAGCGTGGATTTGCCGCTGCCGGATCGACCTACCAGCGCGACCATCTGCCCGGGCTCGATGGTGAAGCTGATGTCATGCAGCACGCGCTTGTCGGTACCTGGATAGACGAAATCGAGATTACGCACTTCGAGATGGCCGCTGACGGCTCCGCGCTCAAGCGTGCCCCGATCGACTTCTGGCTCCTCGTCGAGCTGCTCGAAGATACTTTCCGCCCCGGCCACGCCCTTCTGGATGGTCGAGCTGACTTCCGAGAGCTGACGTATCGGCTTGGGCAGCAACCCCGCCAGCGTGATGTAGGCGACCAGATCGCCAGCAGACGCGTCACCTCGGAGCAACAACACAAGGAACATCAGCACTGCCATGGCGCTGTAAATGACCAGTTGCAGACTCGGTGTGTAAACGGCATTCGTCTTGACCATACGCAACTGCTTGGCGGTGTTCTCCGAGCTCGCAGCCAGGAAACGATCCCGCTCGTAAGGCTCGCCTCCGAAGCTACGGACCACGCGGTAGCCCTGTATGGTTTCCGAAGCGACATGGGTCACGTCGCCCATCGCAAGCTGAATCTTCTTGCTCTGCTTGCGGAATTTCTTGCTGGCGCTCGACACCATGAAACCGATCACTGGCAGTATCGCCAGCATCACCAGAGTGAGCTTCCAGTTCATCCACAGCAGCGTGGCGAACAGAAAAATCACTGTCATGCCCTCGCGCACCACAACCTTGATCGCATCGGTCGCCGCGCCGGTGACCATGGTCACGTTGTATGTGATCCGCGAGATCAGATGCCCGGAGTTGTGGCTGTCAAAATAGCGATTGGGGAGTGTCAGCATGTTGTTGAACAGCGCCAGCCGCAGGTCATGCACCAGCCCTAGCGAAACCTTTGCAAGAAAAAAATTGCCGAGGAACGAACCGATGCCCTGCATAAGCGCGATGAAGATGATCAGCAGCGGGACGGCCTGCAGCAGCTTGAGCTCGGCGAGCCAGCTGTGCTCCTGCAGGTAGGGGACCTGGCCAAAGAAACTCGCCTCGGGGTTGTTCAACCCGTCGACGAAAAACTTGAGCATGTAGCCCAGCATCGGCTGGGTCGAAGCGAAAATCAGAAAGCCAGCAAGGCTGATCGCGAACAGCCCCCAATATGGAAGCACGTAGCGCAGCAATCGCAGGTACACAGTGAGACTGGATTGCTGGGTAGAATTGGCCATTCGGCGAGCCCCATACGACTGGCTAGAGGAACAAGATGCGGATTGTAACAGCACGAGAACTGCAGGATTGGCTGGAGCACGGAACCGTGCTGGAAAAAGACAGCAGAGGGCCGAAGGTAGTGATGCTACAAAACGGCCTGATCCTCAAAATATTTCATACACGACGCCACCCTTGGCTCGCCAGGATCACGCCCCCTGCAAAGCGTTTCGCACAGAACGCCGCAACGCTGAAGAAACTGGGGATTGCAGCGCCAGCGATCATCGAAACGCTATGGCTCGACCAGTGCAAAGGGTTAAGTGCTTGCACCTATCAACCTCTCCCGGGCAAGTCGCTGGAAACACTGCTCAGAGAACAACCCACTGAGATAGATAATCTGATTCCCGAATTGGCCGCCTTCATCTTCAGATTGCATCGACAGGGAATCTACTTTCGCTCTTTGCACTTGGGGAACGTACTTCTTCTGCCCGAGGGAGGCTTCGGTCTGATTGACTTCCTGGATCTCATCAAGAAGCGCCGGCGCCTAAACGACTGGGAAGCGAAAAGAAACCTCGGCCATCTTCGACGTTACCTGCAACGCAGAAAAATTTCAGGCTTCCCGATAGACAAGTTAATTGATAGTTACAGCGCGACAGCTCGAAGCTGCTAGATTCCGCTCGAGCAGCTTGAGACAGGAGAGCTTGTGTTCGGCTTTTCGTGCGGAAAGGAACACACCGTAAAAGAAGGTCAGGGAAAACCAGAAATCTTGAAAGGAGCAATGCTCAGAGACCGGCTCATAGGCTGATAAAGCAAGTTGCCTTAACTCCTTCTCCCCTAGCAGATCACCCTTCAGCACAGCCGCTAGTGCAAGATCGAAACCCGGCGGATAGAAACCAAAATTGTCCCAGTCAAGAAGCAAAGCATCCTGCGCCATGTTTGGCCTGCTGAGGTCTCCATGCCCAATGAATCTCGGCAACGCTTCGCACTGATTGCGCATCGACCGCAGCAACTCGGCATCCCCACCTGCCCGCTCCACAACGCCTACGGTTTTGTGGAAACAACGCTCGAAGCCATAGTGTTGCGATAGATCGAGCAGATCTGCCGGGACGTATGGCTGCGCCGGGCCGATACTTGATAGCTGTCTGGAGATCGAAACGGCATCTTCCAGGTAAGAATGCGGAGCAATTGGAGAGAACTCAACGTAATCGAACCGCGCAACTGCAAGTCGACTTCCGCGCATTGACCAAAGCAGCGCAGGTACACGGATAGCTACTCGTTCAAGAGTGGGGTGCACATGCTCATAGAAATACTGACACTTACGCCAATCAAGGGACTCTACTGCGTAGATCTTCTCGAATAGCCACCGGCCATCGCAGCGCAGCTTTCGGTAGCAGTTTAGCGTGTGCTGACCTTTGCCAGACCCTATGAATTCCTGCAGCTCGCAAGACCCGTCAAAGACGATATCAGCATCATAACGGCTCAACGCGCGCTCGTAGGCGCCATGGTCGTCGCGCAGTGCGTGCTTTTCAGCAACCCGCTTTATTTCGGGAAAGTTCCTACGGGAACCGAACCGCTGCATCAAAGAGGTAAAGAACTGCATTCAGCCCCCAGGGCAGCACCAATAAAGGCACCCTAGCCAAAATAAAAATTCGCGCAAGACCGCAATAGCGCTGCTGTAACTAACTACCCACCAGCAACTGATCCAACTTTTCGTAACTTATTTTCTGAATAATCTTTTCGGGCAGCCGACTCTTTTGGGACAGGTTATAGACGGCAAAGCGCGAGTCAACGACTTTTCTGGCCATAAGATCGAAACTAGGCAAGATATAGTCAGCATAATCATCGCCAAGTCGGCTGGGAACAACCTCGCCTTTCGGATCATAGAACTGCCCAGCTTCGGGAGTCATGTCTACGCCAACTAGAAAAACCTTGTCGAAGCCCAGATGATAGGCCAGTTGCAAGGCGGCATAGGCAATGGTCCTTCCGTTGAAATAGCCGTTCGTCATGTTCCGACTGAAACCGATCCGGTTAGGCTTCTGCCGAAGCAGCGACCACTCCACCGCATAATCGGGGTCGTTCCTGACCTGCCAGGCGAATCGGCGATCGGACATAGCGGCTTGCCCAGAACTACGGTTTACCCGCTCCAACAGGAATAGGTTCGCGCTGCTCAATAAATGAGGATTTTGTTTGGCCACTTCGTTGAACGCTGATCGACTCAGGGCGGCATTGGCAGAGCGCTTTATACCTTCGGCAACAGCGAGCCCCTTACGCGCAGCAACTCCCCGGTCGTCACACAGGTAAAAGAGCGGTTCGACTCCCTCGTCAGCGAAGCGAGCAATTGATCCATTCACCGCGATCATTGGCACATTCCGATAGCGAGCCATCGGAAACTCATTCACCGATGGTCCCGATGCGATGATGAACAGGGCACCATTGCATCGGCCACGCAGGGGAGCGAAATCATTCAAACGAAGGCACTGCCCACCGTCCAGTTCCAGACTTCGAACATTCATCACTGCGCGTTCCTTTTGAATTGACTCCCCAGCGCAATTGCCATCGGAAACCAGATCCACAACCAGATCAGATTCGGCGAATGGATGAAAGAATGCAACTCGAAGAACATCACGCCAATACTGCCCGCGAGCAGTGAGACGCCCAACACTGACAGATCCGAGCGGTCAGCCCACATCGCCTTTGTCGCCATCAGCAGGGCAACAAGAAAAAGCAGCAAGCCAACCACACCGTACTGAAAAAGCACTTCGAGGTAGAGGCTGTGCGTATTTACAACCGTTGCGCCTGGGATCGACATCTGACTCATCTCGATTCCAGCGCCATGGCCCGCGACCCAATAGCCGGGCATGCTATCGATGACCATTGCCCAAATGAGATCTCTACTGGTGGTGCCCCGCTCAACCTCGACTGAAAACACCTGCGGAAACTTTATTGTTATTACTACCAGCCCAAGAATCACGGCACCCACGAAAATGCCCCAGAATACTGCTCGCCCGCGGAGAGTCAGCAACATAAGCCCCCCCATCCCTAAAGCAAGCCATGCGCTTCGCGAATAGGTGAGGAATACATAGGCGGCAATAACGCTCAGACAACAAAACCAAAAAATACGCGCCGCAGGCGTTCGGGCAAATAGCACGCACCAGCATGCCGTCAAACCGGCGAAAGCCATATGCATACCGGAAATGATCGGATTGAAGAACTCGGCGAAACCAGGAACCCCTGAGCTGTGTAGGCGAAACGCCCTGTAGCGGAAGTCGAGCCCGCGCCGCTCCAACTCAAAGTAAATCGTAACCAGAGCGGCAGCGGTACCGACCAAGGCCGCCGCACGCAGCAGATTGAGCAACGCGGCTTCACCATCCATTTTGAGCACAGCGACAGCGCAGATGAACACCGCCAAGACCAAGCCGCGCCGCAGAACCTCCGACTGCCCATCGAACAGCGCAACGCTCAGAATTACCCAACCGCCGAACAAAAGCAGAACAACGCCAAGCTTCTTGTCAAGCCTCGCAAAAACAGACCTCCCGACAAAAACAAGGCAGACCAAAAAAGTAAGCAGCGCAAACCGGGTGCTACTTGCCCAGGCCGAAGTCTCGCCAGGCCACCAGAAACGGCCCAATAGCACAACTGCAACTGGCAGCAGAGCGATCAGAAACAAGCGCTCCTTTAGAAAACGACTCACCGTATAAAGCATTATTAAAATCCAAGCAGCGACTTATCTAACGACGACTCATCCCCTGCGGCAAAAGGCTTACCGAAAGAACGATCAAAATTATTCAAGCAAGTAGAGAGCGGATGTTCTCGTAATGAGCTACAGCCGGAGACTGATCAGCGAAATAATTCTGCCAACCGGAAAACTCCGTCCACTCGCTTATGAAAACAAAATCCAACCCGAATTTCATCGCACTTTCGTGGTCGTAGCGGCTATCCCCAAAAAAAACCGCAGGAAGAACCAAGTTACTGCACTTAAGCTCTCGCGAAAGTATCTCCTGTTTGTCAGTTGGACTGCCAAATATACCGCCATTGAAATAGTGGGACAGGCCCCGCGCTTCAAATACTTCGCGAAGTTCGCCTTGATCGCCGCCGGAAACGATCATCCAGTTACTGTTTGGCAGCGCCGATCTGAGCTCGCCAAGACCGTCCGCAACGCTACAGGCGAGCAGCCCGTCACGAACTCGCTCCGCGTATCGAGAAAGTAGTTCATTCAGGGGATCCATATTCTCATGCTTAACTATATCGGATAGAAAATATTCGAACTTTCGATATCGAGAAACGCCACCGTTGGCCACATGATAATTAACCAGGGCATTTGCAGCCTTGTCTCCAAATGGAAGTGCTGCCTGGTAAAATGCGTCGGTTTTTACGCGGTTGGAGTCAAGCAAAACTCCATCGCAATCAAATATGAGTGACCGGTACTCAGTTAATGCGCGCACTATAACCCCCGATCACGAATAACTTTTTCGGCACGGGCGATATCTTCCGGGTTATCCACCGCAACAGACTGCGCCGACAACTCGACCATGCGTACCTCCCAGCCTAGCTCGATGAATCGGAGTATCTCTATGTCCTCCATTTCCTCCAGCGGAGTTTTCGTCGCCTGAGCAGCAAAATCCTGCAGAGCACGTCGAGGAAACGCATAAACGCAGACTTGCCTCCAAGCGCGCTCAAACGCATGTGCCTTGTTGCCGGGTATTGGCGAGCGCGACATGTACAGCAGACGCCCATCTGGACGTATAACGACTTTCGGAGTACTGCTGCTGCGATACATGGCCTCACAATCAATCTCGCAGAAGCCATTCAAGATTTCACCGGGATAGACAGCTAGCTGCTCAATGAACACCCTAAGGTCATCTGGATTGAAGACTGGCTCATCCCCTTGCACATTGATGAACACTTCCGCGTTGATTTGCGCAGCGCATTCTGCAACACGGTCGGTTCCAGTCAGGCAGTCGCTTGACGTCATCAGTACATTGATACCGTGCTCACGGCACACGGCTTCGATGCGCTGGTCATCAGTGGCCACATATACCCGCTCCGGCGGACAGGCACGGATGCACTGTCGATAAGTACGCACAACCATGGGTACGCCAAGGAGGCTCACCAACGGCTTGCCCGGAAGACGGCTGGACTCATAGCGAGCCGGAATGATCACCGCATAGTCAGGAGGGCTTGAAAGCATCTTGTAACTCATAAGGCGTAAATGGAACCGCGAGGAATCTGATAGCGACTTGGCGTCACCGCCAACAATTCCGGGGCACCGGCGACTTGCTGGAAAGCCTCGAGTAATTGATTAACTTCGAGCGTTCGCGGGTCGTCGGCCGAATACCCATCAAATCCAGCGAGCAATATCCTTATCGCGCCACCACTGGCGGCGACCGCCAGTGCATAGGCTGCGACCAAGGACGTTGGCAAGATGCAATGTTGCTCGGCAAACTCGAACGTCGCAGCCTGCACCGCAATTCCATAGTCGAGCATGACCTTGCCATCGAGCGCAGCGCGCACTTCGGCCGGCAGCATATGGGCAGGCGTAATCAAAGGCTGAGGCAGCTTTACGTGCTCGCGACAATCAGCCATCAGCCTGAATGGGTGGCAAGCGGCTCGAACGTCAATGAGCTCACTCGCGATATCGCTCTGAGTATTCAGCGCGATAACGAAAGGTTTCGGATGTAGTCTTCCAGCCCCTGCCGATGTCGATCCACACCTGGTCCGCTGCCAAGCAATAGAACCTCGCGACCCGCGATGAGATCCTTGGGTGACCAACTGCCCTGGGGCTCGCCGGAATAGAAGTGTCGAGCTGACTCAAGCGTTCCTGGATTGAATTTCTTACCGCCCTGGTTCTTGAGGAAATCAATCACCACCAGGAGATCTTCTTCCGCGTAGCGCGAATCAGCGAGCATCTCCTGAATGTAGGTTGGATGAATTCCGTACACGCCTGCCAGGAAGTAATAGGGGTTCGTACCCCAACCATGCCGCTGTTGTAACGGTTGTAAATGCCGAGCGATCAGAGTGAACAGCGGCGCGACGTTGACCGGCCCGCCTCGCTTCTCCATCAACTCGATGACCACATACTCGGTACGTACATTACCCGGCCCGCGGCCCATGCCGGTAACCGTGCTATCTACCCAACTCACGCCATCGTTGATCGCGCGCAGAGTATTTGCCAGCGCCATGCCACAATTGTCGTGAGTGTGAATACCCAACGGTCCTTGCCAGCCACGACGCAACGCTTCTATCACGCCGGAGGTTTGGTCAGGAGATAGGCTTCCCATGCTATCGGCGAAATACAGCACATCCAGCGAATACGCTTGGGCGAGTCGGGCGAGCTGTTCGATCTCTGCGGGATCCCGATCGGCGATCTGCATCAGGTTGATGCCGACAACATAACCTTGCTGATGCAACCAGTCACAAGCAGGTAGCGCCGCTTCAAACTCGTGGACATGGCAAGCCAGCCGCACCAAGCGCACAGGCGACTGGTCAGCCGAAACGAACAGACGGTTCAGTGCTGGCAGCAGACCTTCGGCGTAACCTAGAAGCTCGCTGGCGTTGACCATTACACCGATCTTCAAGCCCTGGGGAATATCCAGGCTGCACAGGAAACTGTCGGTGGTGTAAGCGAATGCACCTCGAAAACCTGGCGCAGAAAATCCTCGGAATCCCAGTTCGACGTAATCGACGGAAATCGCGGCCATCGCAAGCAGGTAATCCTGCACCAGCGCTTCATCGAAGTCCCAGTTGTTGTAATAACCGCCGTCGCGGAGTGTGCAATCGAGCAGCACCGTGCATCGATCAATCATTGGATTGTCCTCTTGCTTTCACTGCCGAGCCTCTAGCCCGGCGGACGGCAGTAGCACAGCCTCGCAGCGCCCGGAGGTCAGCAGTTGCTCCAGCAGTTCGATATTTCGTTGCAGGCCATGACTACCTGCGGCGAGATGATATTTCGCAAAGCGTTCGGCAATCAGTACACGTGCACAGTAATCTGCCTCAATATCCCGTACACGCCGTTCCAGCTCGCTCGCATCCTGAACACAAGGACCAAAGAAACGTTCCTGCTCGAATATGTCTCTTTGCCCACTACAGTTCACGTAGACGACCGGCCTGCGAGCAAGGGCAGCCTCGATAACAGCGTTGGACATGATGTTGATCACCACTGAGGCGCGCGCCAAGGCCTGAGCTAGGTCGCACTCCTTCGGCAAAACCTGAAGATTGGGCAGGGAATCAGAGGCATCTTTCCAGAACGGAACCTGACTACGCGGATGTGCTTTGATCAGCACTTGATGATCCGGGTTACGCTCAGCCCAGGCGCGGATCAGCTCATAAGTGCGTGTGTATCCTGATTCCTTCTCCTTATCAGGCCCCACCCCGAGCACCAGAACGGCCTTGTGCCCCGCATCCGACGGCGACAGGTCGAACGTATCGTCGATCATATGCGAGCCCGCCATCACCGCACTGGACACTCCGAATCGTAGATTTCTTCCTCGCAATGCCTCCAGAGAACTTTGGCCAAACAGGAAATAAAAGTCGTAGTCGTTCATCCCCAGGCGCTTGGAGCCTTCCACGGTGGTTGCATGGGCCAGATGAACCAGAAGGCCACCCTCAGCATTCAATGCCAGACGCAGAAACGGGGCGTACAAGCTCCCGTTGCGGTCGTTGAGCAGAATGCGCGGACGATGCCGCAGAACGAGCCACTGAGCATAAGCGGCATAACCAAAGTAGCGTAACGGCACCGGCTCCGGAGGGCGTACTAGCATGCATTGCGCGAGGATGCTCTTAGGCTCCGGCAATGCCGTTTCGATCAGCGAATGGCCTCGGCCGCGAAGCGCTTCCATAAAGCGCCGCTTTCGTTGGAAAGCAATTACCTTCGGCGCGGATTGCAGCAAGAGAAAATCACAGGGTTCGGCATTGACCTGCCGCGACAAGCGGAAGCGGGAACGCAAACCAAATGAGATATCGCTGATTGCGTCGCGACCGAAGCGCAGCACGCTTGCCAGCCAGCAGTGCTCTTCGCGCAACATGCGCCAGCGATAGGTGTCCAGCTCATGCGCTTTCATCGCCCATACGCTGTTGCGACGATTCATTGGTCATCTCCAATATGAAATCCGTCGCGATCGATTCTCCAATTTCTTCTACTTGCCAGGACCTGCGCTTGCTCATAGCTCATTGGCTGCGAACTCTGCTGCCAATCTTTTTTCCACACCAAAAAGTGCAGGTATGGAAACTGCCTATCACCGTCCTTGGCGTTCTGCAGGCGCCCATTACGCCACACCCAGTACGCTGGATAGTCCTGTGTACCATCAGTCCACGGCCTAATACCATTAGGCGTGCTGAAGGCCTCTTCGAACTCGGCGACGCGGCGCCAGCGATTGAAAAGGCCGACAAGTTCAAAGAGTGGTTTGGGGAAATTCTTGCGCCAAAGAAATATTCGGCTGAATCCGCCCTCGTCCAGCGCATGATTTTTTGGATCTTCGGCACGACGGACGAAATCAGGTATTTTCCAGAAAAGACTATTCAGCTCAGGCTCGTTACGCAACAAGCAAAAATGGCCGGAAATTCGACGCTCATGCGTAGAAAGCACCTTGTATTTGCGCAAGCGCTCATCCGAAAAATATGAGCGAAGGTCGCCGTATATCAAATCGAGGTCGCTGAAGCCCCAAAAATCATACCCAGCCACATCCTCAGCATGTATAAATCCAAGAGCTGGCTTGAGGTCACATAGCTTATACGGATTTGAAGGATTGAAATTTATTCCAAGACACTCGGATACGAATGCACAATAATCTACAAAAGCAAAAAAACGCTGCTCCACGTTATTCGGCAAATCTTCCAGATCAGCGCAGTCCCCAAGTAACAGCCAGTTGATATTCGGATTAGCCCTACAACTCTCGATAAAAAAAGGCATCCAGAACGGCCATTTTCCAAAATAGGGAATAATTATAATTATGCTTGGAGTTTGGACCATCACGCACTACTCAATATGTCTATAGAAGTACCAGAATTTTTCCACTGCTATGGCATCGGAGAATTCTTGCTGTAATCGCGCAGACTGAGAAGAGATAATTTCGTAGCGGTCAATTTCGGCTAATGAAGACTGAATCATCAACAGAGAGGACAAGGCTTCCGAATCTGCCAGCGGAAACAACATCCCGTGGCTGGCCACTACCTCTTTGCCACCGCCACAATCGCTGCAGACAACCGGAACTCCGGCCGCCATGGCTTCAAGTAACACCATTCCGAAAGGTTCATGATCTGATGTCAACGCGAACAAATCGAACGCTTTGAAGTAGCACCGCCCCCGCTGCACCTGCCCGAGAAAACGCACCGACCCAGCAACGCCTAGCTCGATAGCCAGTGCTTTTAACGAGTCCTCCAGCTTACCGCTACCCATGATGGCCAGCAGGCTGCCGCCAGGCAGATTAGGCAGCGCCTGGGCGAAGCCACGGATCAGCGTTGCCTGATCCTTGTCTGGATGGAGGCGGCCCACGTTCCCAACGATCCAGGCATCCTGAGGTAGTTGCAGAAATGCACGCGCCTCTTCACGGGAAACCTGTTCCGCCTGCACGGCGGCTATATCAATACGGTTGTACAACGTCTGGATGCGCTCAGCTGGCCATTTCGGCAAGCAGGCTCGGAGGTCATCGCGTACGGCGTTGGAAACACCGAGCAGGGCAAGCCGCTTGCAATAATGATTGGCGAACAGTTGACGTGAGCGGCGTTGGTAGTCACCAAACGCATGATGCACTCCAATCACCGGCAAGTTAGTTCCCAGCAACGCCACGTAAACTGGTTTGAACCGATGAGCGATACAGAAAGCGAAATTGCGTGCTCTGGATATCCTGCGGATATCGCGAATTGCGCGCAGCTTCAGGCCGCGCACCTCGCGACTGCTGTAATCGAGGAAGATCACCTCATCGGAAGCCGACCCCGCCACCACATGATCGCTCGGAGCGCCGGTGAGGTAGACAGTACATACCTTGTAAGGCGTGCCAACGAAAAGCGCGGCGTATTGCCGCGCACAATCGAGAAACGGGCCGTCATAGCCATGACAGAACTGCAGCACCCACTGCTCAGACGCCGTCATACCAACCCTTGCCCTCCTTGACCACGAGGATGTCCTCCATGATCAGGTACTGCAGATCCGAGCCATAAAACATGTTCAGCGCATCGGTCGGCGAGCAGATCA
>Ga0209212_1003767_pt1 | contig 19523 bp, 20 predicted proteins | sample RifGroC2_FD_183996 | JGI IMG/M metagenome (GOLD analysis project Ga0209212, IMG submission 183996) | Groundwater microbial communities from Rifle, Colorado, USA - Groundwater C2 (SPAdes) (version 2) | ecosystem: Environmental > Aquatic > Deep subsurface > Groundwater | place: Rifle, Colorado... | reverse complement strand
TTCTCCGGCGATGAGGGCGTCAGTTACCGCGGCTATGACGAGCGCACCGACCGCCTGGCCGGCGGTCTCGCCCGGCTGGGCCTGCGCCAGGGAGACCGGATGGCCGTGCTCCTCCCCAATGGGCTCCCCATCCTCGAGGCCTACATGGGGGCGGCGAAGCTCGGGGCGGCCTCGGTGCCGCTCAATCCCATGTTCACGCCGCGGGAGATCGAGTACGTCGTCAACAACTCGCGGGCGAAGGTCATGATGGCCTCCCCGCGCGAGGCGGAGCGGGTGCAGGCGATTCGCGACCGGCTGCCATCCCTCGCCCACGTGGTGGTGGCGGGCGAGGCCGTGGCCGGCACGCTCCCCTACTCCCAGGTGGCGAGCGCAGCGCCCCTCGAGGTCACCGCCCCCGTGGACGGCGACGACGTGGCGATGATCGCCTACACCTCGGGCACCACGGGACACCCCAAGGGCGCCATGCTCACCCACGCCGGGCTCCTCGACAACGCCGCCGCCGTGGTCGAGGCGGTGGGCTTCCGCGGCGCCGACCGCTCGCTCTGCATCCTGCCCCTCTTCCACGTGTTCGCCATCGCCTTCGACTATCTCCAGATGATGACGGTGGGAGCCTCCAGCGTCATCGTCGAGCGCTTCGACGCGGGGGTGGCGCTCCGCCTCATCGAGCGCCACCGCGCCACGGTCCTGATCGGCGTGCCCACCATGTTCATCTACATCCTCCGCCACCCCGAAAGGCCGCGACACGATCTCTCCTCGCTGCGCATCGGCGACACGGGTGGGGGCCCGGTGCCCACGGCGCTCAAGACCGAGTACGAGCGCGACATCGGCATGGTGCTGCTCGAGAGCTACGGCCTCACCGAGGCCTCACCCGTGGTGACGATCGAGCGCCCCGGGCTCCCGCGCCGCGAGGGCGCCTGCGGGCTCACGCTCCCGGGGATGGAGACGAAGGTGGTGGACGCCACGGGACAGGAGGTCCCGCCCGGGGAGCTGGGCGAGATGCTGGTGCGCGGCCCCAACGTGATGAAGGGCTACTTCGAGATGGCCGAGGCCACGACCCGGACCATCGTGGACGGGTGGCTCCACACGGGCGACCTCATGCGCAAGAACGCCGACGGCCACGTTTACATGGTGGACCGCCTCAAGCACATGATCATCTGTGGCGGCTACAACATCTACCCCAAGGAGATCGAGAACGTGCTCCACGACCACCCGGCGGTGCTTGAGTGCGCGGTGGTCGGCGTCCCGGACGAGGACAAGGGCGAGATCCCCAAGGCCTGCATCGTGCTCCGCGAGGGCGCGCACGCCACCGAGGCGGAGATCAAGCAGTTCTGCCGCGAGTCCCTCGCCGCCTACAAGGTCCCGCGCGTCGTGAAGTTCCTGGCGAGCCTGCCCAAGACCGCCACCGGGAAGATCCGCAAGGGCGAGCTGTAACGCATCTGCCACGACCCCCCCCCTGAGCCCTGTCTGAAACTTTGGACATTCCCGCGGCGCTGCCGCCGCGGGTAGGCTCGCTCCACGCGGAATCGCGATCGGCGATCCGCGATCACGTGGAGGGAGCGAGCCATGACGGGCCGCATCGAGTTCTACGACGAGCCCACGGCCTGGGGCGTGATCCTCGGGGAGGACGGGCGCGTCTACGTCGTCCGCGGCACCCGCGCCCCCGGGTCCGCGCCGCGGGTGGGCGACACGGTGATCTTCGAGCCGCGCGACACGACCACCGGCCTCCGGGCTGATGCCGTGCGCCGGGTGGCGCCCGCACAGCAGAGCGCGGCGCGCTCGGCTTTCAGGCGGCCGGCGTGAGGGCGTTCACCAGGTCGAGCAGGGCGTACCGGGCCGGCGCCATGGCGCGCAGCCGTCGCGCCGGCTCTACGAGATCGTATGATCAGTTGGCCATGGCCGCCCTCCGCCGGCGCCCCGAGGCTTTGCGCCTGGCGGCCGGCCGCCGCTAAGGGCTCAGGGCGGGCCGGGAGGTTCCTGCCTCAGCGCGGCTCCTCGCCCCCGCGCCGCCGGGCGACCTCCTCGATCAGCTCCGTCTGGATCTGCTGGATCTCGAGCAGCCGCCGCCACTGATGCGTCAGGAGCTGGTCCATCTTCCAGTGCAGGTGACGGATCTCGAGCTCCGCCTTGAGGTTCACCCGGTAGTCGTGCTCCGATCGCAGGCGGTCCTTCGCCTCCTGGCGGTTCTGGCTCATCATAAGGATGGGTGCTTCCGCCTGAGCAGCTCGCCCACGGGCCCGTGCACCATGTCTCCGCTCATGATCTCGCTGCGGCGCCGCGGGACCTGGCAGACGGCACAGACGATCGTGCGCGGTCCTTCCTTCACGGCGCCTCGTCCACCGGGAGCCGCGACCGCCGCACGTCGGCTGCCACGTCACGCACGACGTCGTTGTCCAGCTCGATGGTCACCTCGTGGCGCTCCACCTCGAGATGCTGCACCGTGGAGATCCAGCCGAAGATGCGGCCGGCCTGGGGCCGGATGCGCCGCCCGCGGTAGACCAGCGTCCGGCGGCCGGGCGCGTTGAGCCGGTCGTACTGCTCGACATCCGCCCCGCAGAGCGCCAGCACCTCCTCGCGGGTCGTCTCGCCGGGCCTGATCTTCGCCACGGTCTCCCGCGCCAGGACGGTGCCGCTCTCGCGCTCGCGCGGCGCCGTGTTCCACGCGCCCACGTGCACCCGCGCGGCCATGCGCGAGCCCATGTGGGCCGCGACCCTTCCTGCCACCGGCCCGACAGCGTAGCCCAGCGCCAGGAAGATCATGGGGACCACCACGAGCGCCATCGCCTGGAGCCGGGAGAAGTACCCGTACTGGACGACGACCTGCTGGGGGGCAATGCCCTCCGAGGTGTCGAGGAAGAGGGAGACGATCTCGGTGCTCTCGAGCGTCTCGGAGAGGCGACGGATGGTGTTGCGCGGGAAGACCTCGTCGATCTTGAGGCGGCCCGCGTCGGGGAAGTTCGCGACCAGCTCGGCCGGGGCATCCGCCAGCCGCACGACGCGGTCGCGGTGGGCGAAGTACATGGGGAAGAGCGGCCGGTCGCGCACCTCGTTGAAGCTCAGGGAGAGAAGGTGCTTCTGGCCGAGCACGAGCCGCTCGAGCCAGCTCGCCGCCTTGGGCTTGACCAGCGCCGGGCTCGTCATGCGCAGGTCCATCAGCCAGCCCTGGTCCACCAGCTTCGGGCTCCAGGGAATACGGATCCAGGTGGCCGGAGGGCTCAGCCCCAGGGCGCCGCTGTACTGGACGAAGGTGACGTAGGGAGCGCCCCCGGCAACAGGCTCGGCGCGGGCCGCGCCGTCGGCTTCGCGGATGTTCTGGGCGAAGAGCGGCAGCCGTCCCTCGGCGATGACGTCGAAGCCGCGCTCCTCCAGGTAGCGGGCCAGCGCCGGGTCACGCGGCTCGCCCCTGCCGTCGGCGGAAACCTCGCCGGGCCAGAGCAGGTACAGATCCTGAGGCGCGGCCCCCGGGCTTCTGCCGGGCGGGGCCACGACGCTCCAGACCACGTTGACTCGCACCGGGCCATCTCCCGGCGACACGCTGGCGCGGACGATGAGCGGGCCGATCCGGAACCCGGAGTGAGGCTGCGTCGAGAAGAAGAGCTGGGCCGAGGCCGCGGCGGGCATGCCCACGACGAGCGAGACAGCGAGGAGCCGGAGCACCCAGCGCATGACTTGCGCCCGATGATCTTCATGCGGCTGCAGGTGTCCTAGCCTGGGCTACGCCAGCGCCGCGGCGATCTTGTTCAACTGCCCCGCGTGGTCGAGGTCGTGCAGCCGCATGAAGAGCAGCGTCTCCCGCCAGTTGAGCGGACCGAAGAACGGATGCTCGATGGGCCGATCGATGCGCGCCTCAGGATCGGCCGAGCGTACCCGTGCGAACAGCGGCTCCCGGTCGCGCTGGAGGAGACTCCACCACTCGTCCGCGGTGCGCCGCGGGACGTCGGCCGGGAGCGCCTCCCTCATCCCCGGCCCGGGCGGTGCCCCGTCGAGCACCCGGATGATCGCGCCTCCAAAGTCAGCCCCGGCGCTGAGCACGTGGGCCATCACCTCGTTGGCGCTCCACTCATCCACGGCCGGCCGCTCGGCGAAGCGGGCGGCCGGGACCGCGGCCGCGGCCGCACACAGCTCCTCCATGGCCCCCCGGACGCGCTCGACCACGGCCGACGGCGGCTGCTTCGCCCCCTGCGCCTGCAGGTACTCCAGGATGCGCCGCTCCTCATCATTCATCGCCCACCCCCTCGGTTGCCACAGTCTACCTTCGCCGCGCCGACCGGGTCCACACGGTTTCCGCAGCGCGATTGACGGACGCCGAACGCCCGGCTACCCTCGTTCCACGAGCCCGATGACCCGTCCACCGACACCGTCCGCGTGAGCATCGAGCGCTGAGAGGAGACCCCCGCATGCGCGCCACCTCCGCGATCGCCGAGTTCATCGTCAAGAGCCGCTGGGAGGAGTGCCCGGAGCCTGCGGTCGCGGCCGCGCGACGGGCCATCCTCGACTGCCTGGGCGTCATGCTGGCGGGCTCCGTGGACCCGCCCGCGCGCATCGTACAATCGGTGGCGCGCGCCGAGGGCGGCGCCCCGCTCGCGACGGTGGTCGGAACGGGACAGCGCACCGGCGCGGTCTGGGCCGCCCTGTGCAACGGCACGGCCGCGCATGCGCTCGACTTCGACGACACCAACTTCGCCATGCTCGGGCATCCCTCCGCGCCGGTGCTCGCGGCAGCCCTGGCGGCGGGCGAGCTCGGGCTGGCCGACGGCCGGGCGGTGGTGCACGCCTTCCTGTTGGGCTTCGAGGTGGAGACCACGCTGGCCGAGGTGGTGAACCCCGAGCACTACGACCATGGCTGGCACGCCACCTGTACCCTCGGCACGCTCGGCGCCGCGACGGCTGCCGCCCGTCTGCTGGGCCTCGACGCGGCGCAGACGCGGATGGCGCTGGCCACCGCGGCCAGCCAGTCCTCCGGCCTCAAGGAGAATTTCGGCACGATGACCAAGCCCTTCCATGCCGGGCACGCGGCGCGGAGCGGCGTGCTCGCGGCGCTGCTGGCCCGGGAGGGCTGGACGGCCTCCGAGCAGGCCCTCGAGGGACCTCAGGGCTGGGTGAGCGTGCTGGGCGCTGGCGCCCGCAGGCTCGAGGCCCTCGCCACCCTCGGCGCGCCGTGGAAGATCCTGACCAGCGGCGTCGCGGTGAAGCCCTACCCGTCCTGCGCCTGCACCCACTCCATCATCGACGGCACCCTCGAGCTCAAGCGCGTCCACGGGCTGCTGCCGGAACAGGTGGCGGAGATCACGGTGGGGATCAACGCGCTCGTGCCGAAGATCCTGATCCACCACGACCCGCATACCGGGCTCGAGGCGAAGTTCTCGGCCGAGTTCTCGGCCGCCGCGGCGCTCTGCGAGGAGCGCGTGGGGATCGGCACCTTCCGGGACGACACGGTGCGGACCCCCGCGATCCGCGATCTCATGGCGCGGGTGCGCGTGGTGGTGGACCCCGAAATCCCCGGCGACCTCGAGCGCCACATGTGGTCGAAGGTCACGGTCCGGCTCACCGACGGCCGGACGCTCCAGATCGGCCCGCGCCAGGTGCCGGGGCACCCCGGCACCCCGCTGACGCTCGAGGCGCTCCGCGACAAGTTCAATGGGTGCGCGGCGCTGGTGCTGCCCGAAGACCGCGTGGCGTCGGTGCGGGAGATGGTGGAGGGGCTGGACGGCTGCCCGGACCTGCGGAGCCTCACGGCGGTCCTGTCGCCCGCACGTTGACCCGCATCGCCCGAGTCGGGTATACAGCGGCGCCCGAGTCCCGACCCCATGCCCCCGAGCTCGCCCTGACTGCCGAGAGGCCGACCCCGCAGGCCAGGCCCCGGATCATCCGCATCCTCATCGTGTGCGACTACGCTCCGCTCCCAGCTCCTCAGGATTTGCCTCTCTTGTAGATCTCACCGCGATGACCGATGTGGTGCACGACTATGAGTTGTTCCTTGCGAAGAACCTCGTAGATGATTCGGTAATCTCCTTCGCGAACCTTGGAGAAGCTTGCGAGATTGCCTTTCAACGGCTCCGGTGTGATCCGTTCAAAGTTCTCAGCCAACCAACGAATTCGATCTGCGATGCGCTGAGCGATGGGTGGATCGATCCGCTTCAGTTCGCGGCTGGCGGATTTGAGGATGCGGGCGGCGAACATAGTTACGCCAGCTTCAGGCGGCGCACCACTTTCTCTAGAGGCTCTCCTCGTTCGCCTTTCGCTACCGCTCGCTTCTGACGTAAGAGGCGCTTCCGAACGTTTTCGCGGATTTCCAGTCCCGTGTCGGGATCACCTAGGAGTTCAACGATTTTCTTTTCCACCGCGGACCCAACCACTTCCCGAAGTTCCTCTGCGGTCATCTCTGCAACTATCTTTGCCATGAATTCTCCTTAAGGGATGAAGCGATTATAGACCTCGTGCTTATCCGGTTGCCACAACACGACACCAGGTGGAGGTCGATGAGACCTGGGTGGGCGGCAAGCAGGCCGGCCTCAAAGGCGGACGGCAACGCAAGAACCGCAAGGCGCTGATGGTCGCGGTCGCGGTCGAACGGCGCGAGAAGTCGCTCGGACGCCTGCGTCTCGAAGTCGTCCCCGACGACTCGGCGGCCCCGCTCGGAGCCTTCATCGCCCGCACCATCGACCCCGGCTCGACGGTCGTGAGCGACGCCTGGTCGGGCGACACCGGCCTTGCCGCGCAGGACTACACCCACCTTCCGCTCTCGCAGGCCGCGATGAAGCGAGCAGGCCTCGAAGGCGATGCCGTGCCGGGCGTCCATCGGGTCGTTTCGAACCTGAAGACGTGGCTCCTCGGCACGCACCACGGCGTCGGGGCCGATCACCTCGACCCCTCCCTCAACGAGTTCGTCTTCCCCTTCCACCGCCGCGACTCCCCGATGGCGGGCTTCGCCAGGTTGCTCGCCCTCGGAACGTCCCAGTCGCCGACGACGGCGGGCGAGATCCGCGCTCCGCTCTCACCCCACGCGGCGACGCGGCGGCGCGGGCGATCCACCGGGCTGAGGACCTCCCGGCGCTTGACGGTCGAGGTGATCGAGCGGTCGTGAGGATCCCTCGCAGCGGCCGCCGTCGAGGCTCCCACTACATCTGGTATCGTGTTGAGGTAACAGGATAAGCACGACTCCGCTTTGCGGTCCCGACCGAGCACTGGGTCGAGCTCGCGGCCCGCGAGCGCGAGGTCGTTGCCACGTGGCGGAGACGGGGCCCGGCTACACCACGCCTTCCCTCTGGAATCTCTCGATGTCATCGCGTGAGAAGCCCAGCTCCACAAGAACCTGATCGGTGTGCTCGCCCGGGTCGGGTGCCGCGCTCCGCAGCAACCCCGGGGTGCGCGAGAGGACGACCGGCAGCCCCTGGATCCTGATTTCTCCCAGCGCGGAATGTCGGACCGGCTCGGCCAGTCTCAGATGCTTGACCTGCTCGTTCTCGAACACGTCCTTCATGTTCAGAATCGGTCCGGCCGGCACGCCCTGCGAGTTCAGGAGATCGACCCACGCGCGGCTGGGCTTCTGGCTCAGGATCCGTTCCAGCTCCACTGTCAGCTCGTGACGGTTGCGGGAGCGGTCGGCCGGTGCTCGAAAGCGAGGATCATCGGCAAGCGGCTCAATGCCGAGGGCCGTGCAGGCCCGGCGAAACATCCGCTGCCCGGAGGCGGCGATGTTGATGTGGCCGTCCGCGGTCTTGAAGACGCCGGTCGGAATGCCCGTGGGGTGGTCGTTACCGGCCTGGGGGGGGATGACGCCATCCATGAGCCAGCGCGTGGCCTGGAAGTCCATCACGGTGACCATCGCCTGCAACAGCGACGTGTGCACCCACTGCCCCTGGCCCGATCGCTCCCGCTCCAGCAGGGCCACCAGGATGCCCTGGGCCAGGAACAAGCCGGCGGTGAGGTCCGCGACGGGGATCCCGGCTCGCACGGGGCCCTGTCCGGGCAGCCCGGTGACCGACATCAGCCCGCCCATCCCCTGGGCGATCTGATCGTAGCCGGGCCGGTCGCGATACGGACCGTCCTGGCCGAAGCCCGAGATGCTGCCATAGACCAGCCGCGGGTTGATCCGGCTCAGAGTGTCATAGTCGATTCCGAGCCGGGTCTTGACCTCGGGGCGGAAGTTCTCCACCAGCACATCGGCGCGGGTGACCAGGCGCTTCAGGATCTCGAGACCCCGCGGTGATTTGAGGTCGAGGGTCATCGAGCGCTTGTTTCGGTGGAGATTCTGGAAGTCCGATCCGCGTCGCGCGTAGTCGGCATCGAGGTCCTCCCGGGCTTCCACCTGGATGACGTTCGCCCCCATGTCCGCGAGCTGGCGCACGCAGGTGGGTCCGGACCTGGCCCGGGTGAGATCGATGACCGTGTAGGGGCTCAGCGGGAGCGCCATCAGCCCCCTCGCGGGCGTGAGGAGTCGCGCCGACAGGTGCGATACCGCCGGCCGAAGACGCGCACTTGAGGGTGCCAGCGCTCATGGGCCCCGCCGACCTCGTGCACGCACACGAGGGGCGTTCCCCGCCCGATCGGTTCGCCGAAGAGCGTGATCCCGTTGATCCGGGCCAGCGGCATGCCGTTTCCTCCTCGTGGCGAGCGGCGCTACCTGACCGTCACCCAGTCGGGCCGGGCCTTCCGCATCAGGTCCGGCACGGTGTACGTCGCAGCCCGCGGGGCCTTCGGGATCTGCTTCGCCGCCAGCTGCGAGTCTGCCGCCCCGTCCATCTCGTTCAGGAAGGCCTGATCGATCAGCATGGTGTACTTGTTCCGGCCCATCATCTCGGTCAGCTCGTCCTCGGGAATGCTCAGCTTGCGAGTCAGGATCTTGATGGCCTCCGCGCGGTTCGAATGCACGAAGTCGTTGCCGCGGGCCAGGCCCTTGAGGAGGGCCACCAGGGTGTTCGGGTTCTTGTCGATGAACTCCTGAGGCGTGAAGACGACGATCGGCAGGCCCCACAGCCGGTACGTCTCCTTCTTCTCGGGGAAGTTCGCCTGGGCCCCCGTCAGCACGACCGTGCCGCCTTGCTTGGCCGTGCGCGTCAGGTGGGGCTCCCAGATCAGGGCCCCATCGATGTCGCCGCGAGCGAAGGTCGGCGCCAGGTCCGGCGGCTGGAGGTTGATGACCTGGATCTTGTTCCGGTCAATCCCGTGGCGCGCCGACATCCGCGCGAGGAAGTCCATGGTGGCGGCGTAGACGAATGTCCCCACCTTCTTGCCCTCGAGGTCTTTCGGGGAGCGCACGTTCAGGGCGTTGCGGACCGCGAGGCCCATGGCGCCCGAGATGTCGTTGATGGTGCCGATCACCTTCACGGGAAAGTCCCGGGCGATGAGGTTCAGCGCATTGTTGTGCGCGGCCATGGCCACCTTGATGGATCCCCCCGCCATCGCGGGCGGGATCTCGCCGCCGCCGCTGAGGTACTTGACCGTAACGTCCAGCCCTTCCTCCCGGAAGTACCCCTTCTCGACCGCCAGCTCGATCTGGACGGCGAGCTGTGGGTCCCTCGAGGTGTACACATCCAGGCTCTTCAGCTCCAGGGTGGCGGCGGCCGTCGGCGCCGCCGGCACGGCCAGCGCCAGGATCCCCATGATCCCGACCAGCATGTTCATCCTGCCTTGGCTCATCGTGTCCCTCCGTCATCGGTTCGCGTCATGGTCGTTTGCCTCGTGATTCCGCCCCTGCCACCCTCCCCGCCTCCTCCGGCAGCTCCTGCTGAAGGAGATCGGCGAGCTCCCGCTTGAGCGTCACGAACGCCGGCGCCGCGTCGTCCCGGGGCCGGGCCAGACTCACCTCGTGCACGGCCTTGATCCGGCCGGGCCGGGCCGTCATCGTGACGACCCGATCCGCCAGCAGCAACGCTTCTTCGATGCTATGGGTCACGAACAGGCAGGTCTTCTTGGTGGCAGCCCAGATCTTCACCAGCTCGTCCTGCATCATCCGCCGGTTCTGCGCATCGAGCGCCCCGAAGGGTTCGTCCATCAGCAGGACCTTGGGATCGTTCGTGAGTGCCCGGGCGATCGCGACGCGTTGCTTCATCCCGCCGGAGAGCTGCCGTGGCCAGTGGCGCTCGAAGCCAGTCAGCCCCACCAGGTCCACGAATCGCTGCCCCATCTCGAGCCGCTCGCGCCGCGGAACGCCTCTGAGGCGGGGCCCGAAGGTGACGTTGTCCAGGACCCGCATCCACGGGAAGAGCGCGTGTTCCTGGAACACCACGCCTCGGTCCGAGCCCGGCGCCGTCACCCTCTGGCCCTCCACCAGAACGTGCCCGGCGGACGGGCGCAGGAAGCCCGCCATGATGTTCAGCACGGTGGACTTGCCGCACCCGCTGGGGCCCAGGAGCGCCACGAACTCCCCCTCGGCCATCGAAAGAGTGAACTCTTCCACGGCGACTGTCGGCTCCCCCTCCTCGACCTCGAACGTCTTCCTCACTCCCGCCGCCTCCAGGTATCCCATCGCTCACTTCTCGTCTCTGGGGCGCCATCGCAGGAGCCTGGCTTCGCCCGCCCGGATCAGGCTGCCGATCGTGAACCCGATGAGCCCGATCATCAGGGCGCCGAAGACCATCCAGTCCACCTTGAAGTAGTTGCGCGACTCCATGATCCGGTAGCCGAGCCCGGCATTTGACGCGATCAGCTCGGTCGCCACCAGGGCGAGGAAGGCCATGCCGAACCCCAGGCGGAGGCCGGTGATGATCTGCGGCAGGGCCGCCTGGAGGGTGACCAGCCTGAACATCTGCCCGCTGGTCGCCCCGAGGCTCAAGGCCGCCCGGCGCAGGAGCGGGTCGGTGAACTTCACCCCCTCGATGGTGTTCACGTAGACCGGAAAGAAGGCCACGAAGGCCGTGAAGTAAATCTTGGACGGCTCGCCGATCCCGAACCAGAAGATGAACAGGGGGAGCCAGGCCAGCGGCGGAATCGGGCGCAGCATCTCGAGGGGAGGATCCAGGAAATCCTCGATGAGCCGGACCGACCCGGCCGAGCATCCCAGCACCACCGCCACGGCGGCGCCAAGGAGGAAGCCGAGGACGACTCGGTAGAGGCTGTACAGCACATCGAGATACAGGATGCCTTCGGCGACCTGCTCGGAGGCGCCGCGCACGACGCCTGCCGGGGTGGGGAGAAGGGCCGGGTTCATGAAGCCGACCGCCTCGTTCGCCCACACGATGAGCTGCCAGACCGCGAGGACGCCGATCAGAGAAAGGGCGCGCCGAGCCCAGGGACTACGGCCAAGCCGCCCGGCCCGATGCGAGACCATCACCATCGTGTCGGTGGCCATGACACGCCCCCCCCCTCACGCTGAACAGCCTGGCCCCTCAATGGGGTGCGCTCCCGTCACCGCCCTCCGTCTCGGCTCCCGGAAGCTGCCCGGAGACGCTACGCTAGAGGCGGGACCGTGTCAACCGGAGGTCATGGGGACATCGTTTTCCCGGAGAAGCGCCCGCCGCGCTTCACCTACCGCTCGCGCCGGTCCCGCGTTGACGCTGGCGGGCTCATCGCGCGCGGCGCCAGCACGAAGCTGCACGCGGCCTCGAAGGCGCGGGCCGCCGCGAGGAGCGCACGCTCCCCGAAGGGCGGGCCGATCAGCTGCAGGCCGATGGGCAAGCCCGCCCGGCTGAGCCCGCACGGAACGCTCACGGCCGGGCAGCCTCCGAGGCTCGCGATCGCCGTCAGGTCCGCCTGGCCGGCCGGCGCCGAAGCGGAGAAGGCGAAGGCCGGCTGAGGCGCGGTCGGGGCGATGATGAGATCCACTTCCGTCAGCGCTCGGCGGAGCAGGAATCCGGCCACCTGGATCGCAACCTCGGCCTTGACGAGTCGCGCGGCCGGCACGTCCCGGCCGAACTCCAGCATCCGGCGGAAGGCCGGCGAGAAGGCACCCGGATAGGCGGCCAGGTCCCGCTCGTGGACGACGGCGCCCTCGGCCTCGCAGACGAGGAGCCCGGCGCGACGGGCCAGCGTCGGCTCGTAGCCGGGCAGGTCGAGCCGGCGGAGCGTTCCGCCGAGGCGCTCGAGGATCTCGATCGACTCACCGAACGCCCGCCGAACGTCAGGGTCCATGTCCACCCGCTCCAGGCTCTCGATGAGGCCGAGACTGAGGCCCGCCAGGTCTCCGCTGGCCGCCATCGCATAGCTCGGGCCCTCGGGGGCCCGAACCGACTCCATGTGCTCTGGGTCGAAGCCCGCCATGGCATCGAGCATCAGCCCCAGATCCGTCACGCAGCGGGTGAGAGGTCCCACGGCATCCAGGCGCCAGGAGAGCGGGACGACCCCCCGCGTGCTGACGACCCCGAATGTCGGCTTCAGGCCGGCGATCCCGCAGTAGGCGGCCGGCAGCCGGACCGAGCCCAGCGTGTCGGTGCCGATCCCGCCGGCACAGAGCCGCGCTGCCACGGCGGCCCCTGTTCCACCGCTCGATCCCCCGGGCGTGAAGCCGAGCCGCCAGGGGTTCTGCGTCCGCCCGTGGTGCGGGTTGTCGGTGGTGCCCCCGAGGGCGCCCTCGTGCATGTTGAGCTTCCCGAGGATCACCACGCCGGCGGCCCGCAGCCGCCGCACCACCTCCGCGTCCCGCTCGGGCGTCGTATCCGGGCGCGGGCCCATCCCGTTGGTGGTCAGGATGCCCGCGACGTCGATGTTGTCCTTGAGCGCGATCGGAATCCCGTCGAGCGGCCCGCGTCGCTCTCCTCGCGCGCGCCGTGCGTCCGCCGCGCGCGCCTCCGCCCGCGCCTCCTCGGCCCGCACCGCGACGTAGCAGTTGAGCGTCGGGTCCAGGGCGGCGATGCGCGCGAGATAGGCCTCCGCGAGGCCGGATGATGAGACCTCGCCGCGCGCCAGATGCTCCGACGCAGCGCCGATGGCGAACTCGGTCAGGTCGCTCACGCCTTTTCAGCCGATGTGTCCTTCGGCACCAGGAGGTACGTCTGCCGGGCGACGGCGTCGCGCTCGCTCCAGCGGCCGTGCTCGACCGCGCAGATGAAGTTCTCCACCGCGGCGTTGAACGCGGCCGGCTCCTCCAGATTGATGGTATGGCCGGTCTTCGGCAGCATCAGCAGGCCGCAGCGCGGGATGTTGCGCTTGAGGAATAACCCGAGCTCGAGCGTGGATTCATCTTCGTCCCCCGCCACCACCAGCACCGGCGCGGGAATGGCGGCGAGTTCTGCCTGGCGCTCGAAGAGTGGGGCTCGCTGCGCCTGCACGCCCAGCATCGTCAGGGCGTGGCCGCGCGCGGACCCTTCCGCGAAGCGCCGCTTGAACTCTTCCCAGCCGCGCGGATCCTTGCCGCGGTACTGCACGCGAGCGGGTCCCGCGCAATAGAGTTCGGCCATGGCGGCGATGCCCTCTCGCTCGAGCCGCTCGGCGAAGGCGACGCAGTCATCGTGGAAGCGGCGTTTTTGTACGGGGTCGGTGCTCGCGCCGCCGCCACAGGCGGCCGCGGTGAGCGACCGTGCCATCGCGGGATGGCGAATGCCGAATTCGAGCGCCGCGGTCGCACCCATGGACAGTCCCACAACGTGCGCCGTCGCGAGCCCGAGTTCCCGCAGCACCGCGGCGGCGTCGTCCGCGGCACGAGCCTGCGAGTAGGCGCTCACGGATTCCGGAATGTCGGACGGCGGCCAGCCGCGCGCGGCATAGGTGATGCAGCGGTAGCGGCGCGAGAAATACCGGACCTGCGGTTCCCAGCTCAGATAGTGGCCGCCGAACTCGTGTACGAACAGGATCGGATCGCCCGCTCCGGTCTCCTCATGATAGAGCCGTACACCGTCGTCGGTCGTGATAGAGGGCATCGTGTCGCCTCCTGGTTCGCCGCGCTCGGCCCGGAACCGGCGCTTGCGCCGGTTCCTCGGAGCTCACAGCGGCATAGTCGAGCGGAGCTCGACCTCAATCCACGCGCGGCCCCGGATGCGTCCGGCCAGCCGTGAGAAGAGGTCGAGCCGCCGCGCCTGCCAGCCGTACTTCGCGCGCACAGCCGTGTGGGCCCGGTCGATCGATGCGGGATCCGTCACGATACGTGCCGTGGCGCCCCGCCACGCGCCGCGCACGCCACCGCGCGCGTCGGAGGGGGCCACGAGGGCGCGCGACGGCTCGCGGAGCCGCTTCACCTTCCCGGCATCGCCGGCGGCCACGACGTCGAGCTTGCCGTCGATGACGGCGAACCAGACCGGCGTCTTCACGTCCACCCCATTGCGACGGAAGGTCGCCAGGCTAACGGAACGCTCCCGGGCCAGCTCTTCGCCGTCGCTCATGTCTTCCCCGGCGGCGGCAGGATGGCCGAGCCCGTCTGCGAGAGCGGGTTGCGCAGCGGCCAGCGTCCCGCGTCCACCGCGGTCAGAAAATCCAGCAGCGCGCGGTTGAACGCCTCGGGCTCCTCGAGGTTGATCGTGTGCCCGGACTTCGGAAGCACGACGAGCGCCGAGGAGCGGATCTTGCGCTTCATGAAGATGCCGGGCTCCAGACACGGATCGTCCTCGTCGCCGGTGACGATGAGCGTGGGCACCTCGAGTGTCTCGAGCCCGGCCTCCAGCTCGTAGACGGACGGGCGCGACATCTGCACGCCGCGCATGGTGCGGGCGTGGCCCTTGGCCGACTGCGCCGCGAACTGGTCGTAGAACTCCTTCCAGCCCCGCGGGTCCTTGTCCATGAACTGCACGCGCGTGGGGCCTTTGGTGTAGAACTCCGCGACCTTCGCCATGCCATCCGCCTCGAAGCGGCGCGCCACCTCGCCCGAGTCCTTGCGGAACTTGTCGCGCTCGGCGGGCACGCTGCCGTAGCCGGCGCCCGCCACCGTGATCGACAGCGCGCGCTGCGGGTAGCGCAGGCCGAAGTGCAGCGAGGCATAGCCGCCCATCGACAGCCCGCACACGTGCGCCTTCGCGATGCCGAGGTGATCGAGCACGCCCACGATGTCGTCCACGGCCTGGTCCTGCGAGTAGGCGCGCGGGTCCTCGGGCACGTCGGAGGGCGGGTAGCCGCGCGCGTTGTAGGTGATGGTGCGGTAGCGGCGCGAGAAGCACCGCACTTGCAGGTGCCAGCTCGCGCTGTCGCCGGCGAACTCGTGGACGAAGATCAGGGGCAGACCCTGACCGGTCTCCTCGTAGAAGAGGTTGACACCGTTAACGCGCGCGTGGGGCATGGTCGGCTCCGGGGTTGAAGGTGTCTTCGCGGACGAGCGCCAGCAGCCGGCGCTTGAGGTCGTTGAAGCGCGGCGAGGTGGTGACCTCCAGCGACCGCGGCCGCGGCAGGTCGACGGCGATACGCGTCTTGATGCGCCCGGGGCGCGCGGTCATGACGCTCACGGTGTCGGCCAGCAGCAGCGCCTCCTCGATGTCGTGCGTGATGAACAGCACGGTCTGCTGCCGCCGCTCCCACACGGTGAGCAGCAGCTCCTGCATGACCGAGCGCGTCTGGGCGTCGAGGCTGCCGAAGGGCTCGTCCATCAGCAGCACCGCGGGCTCCATGATGAGGACACGCGCGAGGCCCACGCGCTGCTTCATGCCGCCCGACAGCTCCGCCGGGTAGTGACGCTCGAACCCGCGCAGCCCCATGACGTCGAGCAGCGTGTCGATGCGCGGGCGGTACTGCGCCGCCGGCGTCCCCCGCGTGCGGGGACCGAAGGCGATGTTGTCGAGCACGGTGTACCACGGGAACAGGGCCGCCTCCTGGAACACGACGGCGCGCCCCGGATGGGGCGCCTGCACGGGCTCGCCCTCCACGAGCACCTGCCCTCGCGTGGGCCGCTCGAAGCCCGCCACCATGTTCAGCAGCGTCGACTTGCCGCAGCCGCTCGGCCCCAGGATGGCCGCAAACTCGTTGTGCGCGACGGCGAGGTCGATCGACTCCACGGCCACCACGTGGCGGCCGCGCGCCGCGAATTCCTTGGCGACTCCTCGAAGCTCGACGGCGGGCGCCATCGGCTCAGCCGTGCGCCTCGAGGGCGCGCCAGCGCAGCGCCACCCGCGAGGCGCGCAGGATAACCTGGTCGGAGAGAAAGCCGAGCAACCCCACCGAGAACATCGTGGCCACGCAGATGTCCATCCGTCCCACGTAGTAGGCGTCCCACAGCACGTAGCCGAGGCCGGACTTCACCGCGATCATCTCGGCCACGATCACCGCCGTCCACGCCACGCCGATCCCGAGGCGCAGGCCGGTGAAGATCGAGGGCAGCGCGGAGCGGAAGACGACCTTGAAGAGCACCGCGGCGGGACCGGCGCCAAGCATGCGCGCCGCCCGCAGCAGCAGGAGATTGGTGTCCCGCACCCCGTGCGTGGTGTTGACCACGATCGGATAGAACGCGCCCAACCCGATCAAGAAGCGCGCGCTCGCGTCGTAGATGCCAAAGACGGCGATGGCGAAGGGCAGCCACGCCGTGATGGGGATCGGGCGCAGCATCTGGATGGACGGGTCCACCGCCCGCGCCACCGCGCGGTTCCAGCCGATGAACACGCCGAGCGGGATCCCCAGCGCGGCCGCGAGCAGGAAGCCCTCGATCACCCGCCGCGTGGAGTGCGCCACGTTCGCCAGCCACGTGCCCGAGTAGGGGGAGAGCGATGTCGTCGCCGTCCCGAAGATCCACGTGTACCAGGCGGCCGCCACCTGCGCCGGCGCCGGGATGATGCCTTCCACCACCCATCGCTGGCGGACGGCCAGGTCCCAGAGGACGAAGAGGGCGATCGGCAGCGCGAGCGCCCACGCGAGGCGACGGACGGTCATGCGCGTCGTGGCCGCGCCGCGCGCTACTGGTTCAGACCCAGCTCGGCCGGCGATTTCCCCGTGGCGCGGCTCAGGAAGTCGAACGTGTAGGAGTGCGCGATGTCGCCCGACACGTCGCGAGCGATGACGCCGTTGTCCGACAGGAACTTCGAGATGCGCTTGATGGACTCCAGCGGCAGCGTGGGATCGAGCTTCGTGATGCGGATCGACTCCACCGCCACCGGCAGGGGCAGCCCCGCCTTCTCCGCGTAGATCTTCGCCCAGCGCTGCTGATCGGCCTGGGCGACCTTCAGCACGTCGAGGTAGGCCACCACCAGCCGCTGCACCGCGTCGCGATTCTTGTCCATGAAGCCACGGTTCACCGCGAGCACGGAGATGAGCCCGCCCACCGTCTTCGAGCGATTGTGATCGAGGGTGGGATACTGCGCGAAGCCGTCGACGACGCCCTGGGCGCAGAAGGGTTGCCAGACCACGGCCATGTCGATCTCCTTGGCCTGCAGCGCCTTCAGATAGTTGCCGCCCCCGCCCATGATGTTGACGATCTTGAGACCGCCGTACTCGAGGCCATTCTCCTTCACGGAGGCCGCGAACTTCAGCCACGAGATCGACCCCGCGCCCACCCCGATCGCCTTGCCGCGCAGCGCGCTCCAGTCCTTGATGTCGTCCCCCTTGCGGACGATCAGGCAGTCGTTGCCGGAGCCGACGCCGGCCACGCCGACCATGGACCGCGCGCCCTGTCCCAGCGCCAGCGAGATGTCCTGGGGGCCAAAGGCGGTGAGGTCGATGTCGCCGGAGGCGAGCGCGGTGCGGGCATCCGCGAAGCGCTGGAACATCACCGTCTCGATCTGCACGTTGTACTTGGCCGCGAACTCGGGCAGCAGCCACAGCGGCGACAGCGCGGGCACGTTGAGCATGCCCTGCTTGAGCTTCACCGGCGCCGGCAGCGGGCTGCGGATGTCGCCCTGCGCGAGCACCGCGGAGCCGCCCGCCAGCGCGGCGGCGACGGCGAAGACGAACACGGCGACCGAACGACATCGGCTCATCGAGAGGCTCCTTTCGGATTCATTCGACCGTGCAGGGAGGATCAGCACTGGCGCCGCACCTGGGCGCGATACCGCTCGGGGACGCTGTCGACCCGATCGGTCCAGGTCGTGACGCCGTGGTCGTCGGTCCACCGGAACGTTTCGCGTGACCCGCTCGGCGGCCCAGAGGAAACATTCACGCCAGTTCGCATCACGCGGCCCCAGGCAGCGGGCCTCCAGAACCCCCTGAAAGACCCCAGCGTCGTCGAGCCGCCGGCCCCGGTGCGAGCGTAGTCAACATCAAGGCCATGGGAAGCTACGCGGCCCACCCCCTGGCCCCCTCGGGCCCCGAGAGCTTGACAGAAGGGGCCAGACTCGGCCGCCGGCCGCCCCAGGAGCCGATGGCACAGCGGACATGACGGGCCTCCTCGCGCGCCGACCGCGCCAGCCCGGCTGAGCGGCATGCTATGCCGGCACGCCGCCGCCGTCAAGCGGCAAGTGGACCCGCCGGAGCAGCGCTGAGGACGCCTCACGGCGCAGGCACGACGGCGTCCGCCGCGCCCTCGAGAAGCCGATCAGGGCGCGCCGGCGCCGGGCGCAGGTGGGGCGGGGCCGGGGCCGGGGCTCGGCCCTGAGGGGCTGACTCCCACGTGCGCGAGGATCTTCCGGATGACCGCGGGATCGTGGAGCGTGGCGATCAGACGCAGCCGGCCCCCACAGTGCGGACAGGCCAGCACGTCAATGGCGAACGCTCGGTGCATGAGAGCCGCCCAGCTCCAGGCGCGCGGGGTGGGCTTCACCCCGGTGCCGTCCGGACCTGCGGCCAGCGGCGGCGCCAAGGCCGGCGAGCGTAGTCAACATCAAGGCCATGCGAAGGTACGCGGCCCACCCCCTGGCCCCCTCGGGCCCCGACAGCTTGACAGAAGGGGCCAGACTCGGACGCCGGCCGCCCCAGGAACCGATGGCACAGCGGTCGTGCATGATCTGCTGGATCTGGTGAATGAGCGCCTCGCGCTTCTTCCGGTCGGTCTCGCGGGCCTGGCGTGCGTAGAGGTCCTCGATCTCCGGCGCCAGCTTCCGCGCCGAGCACACCAAGAAGCAGGCCACCGCGCGGCGCGCACAGCCTACCGCCTAACCACCATGACCTAGGTCCGGTCATCGCACCGCACTGGCTCCCTATGGGCGACCCCGAGTGGCTCTGCTTGGCCGGCCGTTGACAGGAGGGCGATGACCTGATGGAGCACGGTGTGCTCGGCGTCACGGGGCCGATACACGGGCGCGACACATCCCATGCCTCTGGGGAGCGCGCCCGCCCCGCCCTGCCCATGCCCAAAGATGGATACGCCGGCTCGCTGACGCCCCCGATCGCGCCGAGGCCCGCAGGCGCGCGAGGGATCGTCCTCCGTGCCGCTCGGTCGTGAACATCCGCGATCCCTTGGATGCGGGCCCGGCGCATGGCGCCTGGCCGGGTGTCGCGATACGATACGCGCGCGGCGAGCACCCTGCGGCACCGCCGCCGTACGGCCCGCGCCAGTGAAGCCGCCGCGATGACGGGCCCGGTGACCCCGCGGGGCCGCGCCTGATCCCTGCGGGTGGGCCGCGATCCCGCGTCCACCCGACGCCATCCGGCGTCCGCGTCGGCCAAGGCAGTCGTCGCCCGGGCGCCCGCCGGAGCGAGGGGAGGTGCGCGCCATCCCGCGACGTGCGGGATCCCGCCGGCCTTCAGCACCGAGGCCGCCGACCTCTACATCGGATACTTCGAGAACCGGCACGGCGAGCAGTGGATCT
>Ga0209212_1003766_pt1 | contig 19525 bp, 15 predicted proteins | sample RifGroC2_FD_183996 | JGI IMG/M metagenome (GOLD analysis project Ga0209212, IMG submission 183996) | Groundwater microbial communities from Rifle, Colorado, USA - Groundwater C2 (SPAdes) (version 2) | ecosystem: Environmental > Aquatic > Deep subsurface > Groundwater | place: Rifle, Colorado... | reverse complement strand
GCATCCGCCTGATTGAATACCTGGTCCTTTTCAAATGTGGCAAAGTCCAGATTGAAGAGCGAATCGGTTTCCGATTTCCTGCCGACTGTGCGGCAGAGTCCTTTGTAAAGCTTGACACGGGCAACACCATTTACGCACTTCTGTGAATCGTCGATCAGGGTCTGGAGCATCAGGCGCTCGGGCGAGAACCAGTACCCGGCGTAAATCTGCTTGGCGTATTCCGGAATAAGGCTGTCGCGGATGCGCATGACTTCGCGGTCCATGGTGATCTGTTCAACAGCGGAATGGGCCTCGCGCAAAATGGTGCCGCCAGGGGTTTCGTACACGCCGCGGGATTTCATGCCGACCGAACGGTTTTCCAGCAGATCCACCCGGCCGACGCCGTGCTGACCGCCGATAAAGTTCAGGTGCGCCAAAAGTTGTGCCGGGGTCATCTTCTCGCCATCCACGGCCACGGCATTGCCGTTCTTGAACTCTATTTCCACATACTGCGCCTTATTTGGCGCCTTCTCGGGTGACTTGGTAAGCACGTACATCTCTTCAGGCGCCTCGGCCCAGGTATCTTCCAGAATGCCGCCTTCAAAGGAGATATGAAGCAGATTGCGATCAGACGACCATGGGCGTTTCTTGATTGTCGGGATAGGGATATCATTCTTTTTCGCGTACTCGATCAGCGCCTGACGGCTGTTCAGATCCCATTCACGCCAGGGGGCAATAACCTTGATCGATGGGTTATAGTGATAATATGCCAGTTCGAAACGGACCTGATCGTTACCCTTGCCAGTGGCACCGTGGGAAACGGCATCGCACTTTTCCTTGGCGGCGATCTCCATCTGGCGCTTGGCAATCAAAGGGCGGGCGATGGAGGTGCCGAGCAGATAGTGCCCTTCATAGATGGCGTTGGCGCGGAACATCGGGAAAACAAAATCGCGTACGAACTCTTCTTTCAGGTCGTCGATGTAAACCTTGTCAGCACCTGTGGCCAAAGCCTTCTCACGGATTGAATCCAGTTCGTCACCCTGTCCAAGATCGGCAGAAAAAGCGACAACCTTGCAGCCGTACTCGTTTTTCAGCCATTTAAGGATAATAGAGGTGTCCAACCCACCGGAATAGGCCAGAACGATCTTGTTGATTTCCTGCTTCTTTGCTTTTGCCATGAGTAGTCTCCTTTGGTTACTGATATTATTTGATTAAAGTAGCCATTATAGCCTTTTGAACATGGAGGCGATTTTCCGCCTCATCCCAGACCACCGAATGCTTACCCTCGATAACCGAATCAGAAATTTCCTCGCCACGATGGGCAGGCAGGCAGTGCAGCACTATGCAGTCCGGCTTGGTCAGGGCCAGGAGGGCATCGTCCAGACAGTAGCCGGCAAAGGCCTTCTCACGTTCTTTCTGTTCGGCCTCCTGCCCCATGCTGGCCCAGACATCGGTATTGATAACATCGGCACCTGTTACTGCCAGTTTGGGGTCGGTTGTCAGCTTAATCCTGCCCGGTGCTATTGCCTGTGCCCAGGAGAGCACCTGGCGATCAGGTTCGTATCCTTGAGGACAGGCCAGGACCAGGTCAAAGCCGAAAATGGCGGCCGCCTCTATCCAGGTGTTGGCCATGTTGTTGCCATCTCCCACCCAGGCGTATTTCAGACCTTCATAGGTGCGTTTGTGTTCAATGACTGTCATCAGGTCGGCCATGATCTGGCACGGGTGAAAAAGATCCGTCAGGCCGTTGATTACAGGCACATCGGAATATCTGGCAAATTCTTCCACGATCTCCTGACCGAAGGTGCGTATCATCACACCGTCGCAATAGCGTGCCATGACCCTGGCACTATCCTTGATTGGCTCACCGCGCCCCATCTGTGACGTGCCGGACGACATGAACAGGGCATGACCGCCCAGCTGGAAAACACCTACCTCAAAGGACACCCTGGTACGGGTGGAAGCCTTTTCAAAGATCAAGGCAACGGTCTTGCCGTCCAGCAACCTGTGGGGTGTTCCTTTTTTCTGTTTTTCCTTCAGCTCGCGGGCCAGAGTCAGCATGCCGTAAAGCTCAATTTCGTTGAAATCATGCAACGCCAGGAAATGTCGTGCCATCAGTCTCCCCTTTTTAAACCTCGGCAAAGATTCCGTCGAGGATTGTAATCATCCGATCAATCTCCTGCTTGGAAACAATCAGCGCCGGCACAAATCGGAGCACCGTGTCGTGGGTCACATTGAGCAATACGCCGCGATCATGACCCTTTTTGACGATATCATTGCCCGGGATGGTCAGACTCATGCCGATCATCAGGCCGATACCACGCACCTGGGCTACAAAGGAATATTTCCTCCCCAACGACTCCAGTTCTCCCACCAGATACTCACCGATCTCTTCACAGCGATTGAGGATGCCATCCTCCAGGATCGTCCGCACCGTGGCAATGGCAGCGGCACAGACCAAGGGGTTGCCGCCGAAGGTGGAACCGTGGGTACCGGGTGTGAAGGCAGCAGCAAACTCGTCTTTCGCCAGCATGGTGCCGATCGGCGCCCCGCCGGCCAAGGCCTTGGCCAGGGTCATGATATCAGGCGTCACATCAAAGTGTTCGTAGGCGAAGAGCTTGCCGGTCCGGCCCATCCCGACCTGAACCTCGTCGAAGATCAGAATCAGGCCATGCTGGTCGCAGATGCGGCGCACTTCCTGAAAATAACCTGGTGACGGCACATTGACCCCCCCCTCGCCCTGGATCGGTTCCAGCATGATGGCGCAGGTATTGGGTGATACAGCAGCTTCCAGAGCCGCGGCATCGTTGAACGGGACATGGGAAAAACCGTGCAGCAGTGGATCAAAGAAGCGTTGAACCTTCTCCTGACCAGTGGCCGAAACAGTTGCCATGGTCCGGCCGTGGAATGATTCAGCTGCAGTGATGATCTCGTAGCGTTCAGGACCGTACTTGTCGCGGCTGTATTTTCTGGCCAGCTTGATGGCCGCTTCATTGGCCTCAGCCCCGCTGTTGCAGAAAAAAGCCTTGTCGGCAAAGGAATGGCTGCAGAGCAGTTCGGCCAGCTCGATCTGCTGGGGGATCTGGTAATAGTTGGAACAGTGGATCAGATCGCTGGCCTGTGCCTGCAGGGCCGCGACGACCTTGGGGTGGCAATGGCCCAGGTTATTGACCGCCACTCCGCCCAGGAAGTCCAGATATTCCTTGCCGTCCGCATCCCACAGGCGGCACCCCTCCCCCCTGACCGGCACGATCGGATAGCGACCGTAGGTCTTCATGATGTATTTGTCGGACTTTTCGATCCATTGTTGGGATGTCATTTTACGATCTCCGTTCCGATGCCGATATCTGTAAAAATTTCAAGAAGTACAGCATGCTCCACCCTGCCATCGATGATATGGGCCTTTTTAACCCCTGTGTTAAGGGCATCGGCACAACACACGACCTTGGGAATCATTCCGCCGGTAATGGCCTCCTCTTCGATCAGGCGGTGCATGTCTGCCACGGCGATACTGGTGAGCAGCGTACCGTCCTTATCCTTGACCCCTTCGATGTCGGTCAGCAGGATCAGTTTCTCGGCATTCAGCGCCGCGGCCACACGTCCGGCCACCAGATCGGCATTGATGTTGTAGCTTTCTCCCTCAGGACCAACACCAACCGGCGCGATAACCGGGATGTACTTGCCTTTTTCAAGGGTTGCAATCAGATCCGTGTTGACCCTGACCACATCTCCCACAAAGCCGATATCCAGTTCCTCGACTGTGCCGTCCTCATGACGCACATCCTGCAGCAGCTTCCTGGACATAAGCAGTGTTCCGTCCTTGCCGGAAAGCCCTACAGCCCGGCCGCCGTGCAGATTAAGGTAACCAACGACATCTTTGTTGACCTGACCAACCAGCACCATCTCCACCACGGACATGGTCTCCTGATCGGTCACCCGCATGCCCTTGACAAACTGTGAGACAATGCCGTAACGCTTGAGGGTTTCGTTTATCTGCGGTCCGCCGCCATGGACAATGACTGCATTTATGCCCAGAGACTTGAGCATGATCACATCCAGTGCGAACGATTCCTTAAGCTTCTCGTCCGACATGGCATGACCGCCGTACTTGATTACAAAGGTCTTCCCTGAAAAGCGCCGGATGTACGGCAGCGCCTCCATGAGGGTCTTGGCTTTCTCGATCAGGTGTTGCATTCGTATATTCCTTTTAGTGCCGTAATTCTTAAATTCCGTTGACAAAGGATCGTTGGGACATAGCCTTCATATCAGGTTGTACCCAAAAAATAAAACTGCCAACCGGAAAGTTGGCAACGTACCGTAAAAAAGCAGGATCGGGTTTTATTTCACCGGTAACGTTACCGTAACAGCAGTACCCAATCCCAGCTCACTGTCAAGGCTGATGCTGCCGCCGTTTTGACGAACAAATTCCCGGGCGTAAAACAGCCCCAAACCAAACCCGCGCACCTGCCCGGTATTATCCGGATCAATCTGGTAGAATTTTTCAAACACCTTGGCTATCTCTTCCCGCGGAATACCTATGCCGGAATCGTAAACAATTACAGTCACCTTGTCGTTGATACTTTTGATCGCGATGGAGATTTGCCCTTCCTGCTTGGAGAATTTGTAGGCATTATCGATGATCTGCTGAAGTGCGAAGGCGATCTTGTCCCGATCAACATTCACCAGCGGTACGTTCTGTTTGACAAAATCCAGTTCAATGCCTGGCTTGTTCTGGGCCTCACGGGACTTATGCAGTACCTCCGTTACGATATCGTTCAAATCGCACAGCTCCAGTTTAAGGCCGGCATTCCCGACCATTACCTGGCTGAAAGCAAGCAGATCTGCTACAAGCCGCCCCAAATAAGCCGCCTCATCATAAATCATATTCGCATTCTGCATGAACAGCTGGTCATTGGGATCGCAGCAGCCGCGTTGAATGTTCTGCAGGAACAACGAGATGGAAGTGATCGGCGTACGCAGTTTATGAGAGATCAGCGAAAGAAAATTGCTCTTGAGGCGATCCATCTGTTTCAGGTCGGCCAGTTCCTCCCTGAGACGTTTCTTTACCAGCGCCTTCTCTATGGCGGTTCTGAGTTGCAGGAGATTGAGCGGTTTGCTGATGAAGTCGTCAGCACCCTCCTTGAGGGCATTGAGGACGATCTCCTTGTCGGCAAAACCGGTCATGATGATCACTACCGCATGAGGATCAATCTCCTTAACCCTCCGCAGGAGATCAATACCGGTCCCGCCCGGCATCATCACGTCGGACAGGATCAGGTCCGGTCGTTCATTTTTATACAACCACAGAGCCTCGGTACAGGAACTCGCCTTCAAGATATTATACTGCTTGAGGGCCTTTCCGCACAGATCTCTGATGAGCTCTTCATCATCCACGATCAGAAGAGATGCCTGTTTTTCCAGCAATTCAGAATCTTCGCTATGTAAATGCTGTGACGCCATTCAAACACCGCCTGTTTTGAAACATCTGGCCGTCATATCCCTGACAACACTCCTGGTGCAGCCGCAAGCGCCTCAGCAAGCATCTCAGGCTTTGAACCGCCAGCCTGGGCCAACTCCGGTTTACCGCCACCGCTACCGCCAATAATCGGAGATAATTGCTTGATAATATCACCAGCTTTAAATCGGGTACTCACTCCCTTGGTCACCGCAACCAGCAGATTGGCCTTGTCGGCGATAGCTGCCCCGAGTACGATAACCCCCTCACCGATACGATCCTTGAGGGTATCGGAAAGGTCGCGAAGCGCCTTGATATCCTCCACATGAACCTGAACAGCCAACAGCTTCACGCCGTTGACCTCAATAACCTGCGAGAGCAGGTCTCCTGAGGCAGCGGCATTAAGCTTGCCGTGGAGCGACTCGATCTCGCGCTGCAACTCCTTCTGCCGGACCAGCAGACGTTCCAGGCGTTCCAGGGGATTGCCCCCCTCTGCCTTGAGCAGTGCAGCCATGGCCCGCTGTTCGTCTTCCATCTGCTGCACAAAACTAAGTGCTCCCGCACCGGTCAAGGCCTCGATACGGCGCACACCGGCAGCAATGCCAGCTTCGCTGACGATCTTGAACAGACCGATATCACCGGCGGCAGACACATGGGTGCCGCCGCAAAGCTCCATACTGACATCTCCGACCCTGACAACCCGTACCGTATCACCGTATTTTTCGTCAAAGAGTGCAGTTGCACCGGCTTCGATGGCCTCGCTTATCTTCATCTGTACTGTCGAGACAGGATCATTATCCATGATGTAGCCGTTGACCAGATCCTCCACCTTCCGGAGCTCTTCGGCTGTCATAGCCGAAAAATGGGTGTAGTCGAAACGGAGGCGATCGGCAGAAACCAGCGACCCTGCCTGCTTGACATGTTCACCCAGTACCTGACGCAGAGCAGTCTGGAGCAGATGGGTGGCGGTATGGTTGCGACCAGTGGCCTTCCTTGTGGGCACGGCGGTTTTCAGATCAGCAGCATCATCTTTATTCAGCACCCCCTCGCGAACTATTGCGTGGTGTACGATCAGATCAGGATAGGGACGGCTGGCTGACAGCACATCCAGATGGGCGTTACCGGTGGAAATCGTACCGCTGTCACCCTTCTGACCTCCGGACTCGCCATAAAACGGGGTTGTTTCCGTAATCAGGTCAATTGTATCGCCGGCTATGGCGGATTCAATCTCGACGCCGTCCTTGACGATTGCCGCGACCTTCGCATAGACCGACATCTCGTCATACCCCACGAACGTGCTGCGCACGCCACGGTTATGCAGTTCTTTATAGATCTGGGCAATACCTTCTTCTCCCGAGCCCTTCCAATGTTCACGGGCCAGTCCACGCTGTTTCTCCATGCAGACCTCGAAACCGGCTTCGTCGATGGAGAAACCCTCAACCGCCACAATGTCTGCGGTCAAGTCGGTGGGGAAACCAAAGGTATCGTACAGCTTGAAGAGCGCTTCGCCGGAGATGACGTTCTTTCCGGTCTGGCGGAGCAGGGCCATTTCATCGTTGAGTATTGCCAGACCACGGTCCAGGGTTTCCGCGAAACGCTGCTCCTCGGCCAGGATAACCTTCTTGATATAGGCCTCGCGCTCCAGCAATTCGGGATAAGCACCGGCCATCATGTCGCGTACCGCATCCACGGTATGAAAGAGCATCGGCTCGGAAAATCCGAGCATCTTGGCATGTCGGGCGGCACGGCGCATAATGCGGCGCAGTACATATCCTCGCCCTTCATTGCTGGGAAGCGCACCATCGCAGATCAGAAAGGTCACTGCGCGGGCGTGATCGGCAATAACCCGCATGGAGACATCGTCCCTGTCATTGGCCCCGTACCGTTTGCCGGAGAGCCGCTCCACATGACGGATGACCCCCTGCAGCAGATCCGTGTCGTAATTGGAGGTGACACCCTGCATGACCGCACAGATGCGCTCCAGCCCCATTCCGGTGTCCACCGAAGGCTTGGGAAGCGGGGTCAATGTACCGTCTGCCGAGCGATTGAACTGCATGAACACGTTGTTCCAGATTTCCATGTAGCGGTCACAGTCGCAACCCACGGTACAGGTCGGGCTGTCACACCCCACCTCAGGTCCCTGATCGTAGAAAATCTCCGTGCATGGCCCGCAGGGCCCGGTATCACCCATGGACCAGAAGTTGTCTTTTTCGCCAAAACGGAAGATGCGCTCCCGCGGAATGCCCTCCTGAAGATGCCAGATGTCGGCAGCCTCGTCGTCGTCGGTATAGACCGATACGTAAAGGCGTTTCTTGTCAAGTCCCACGTCCTTTGTCAGGAACTCCCAGGCATAGGCAATGGCCTCTTTCTTGAAATAATCGCCAAAAGAGAAATTGCCGAGCATCTCGAAAAAGGTGTGGTGCCGCGCCGTCCTCCCCACGTTTTCAAGGTCGTTGTGCTTGCCGCCTGCCCTTACGCACTTCTGGGAACTGCAGGCACGGGTATATCCCCTGTTTTCCATCCCGAGGAAGCAATCCTTGAACTGGTTCATACCGGCATTGGTAAACATGAGCGTCGGGTCGTTCTTGGGGATGATGCCCGAACTGGCCACAACTGTATGTCCCCGGTCTGCAAAAAATTTCAGAAAGCGTGCGCGAATATCATTGCCTGTCATCTGTTTCCTCAGCTAAATGGAATAAAATATTCAATTGGTTACGGAAAATGTGTTGCAGGATTCTACACCATCTCCCGCATAGCCTGCATGATGGTGGAATATCCAAAACCCCGGCGCTGCATAAAAGCGATTACCCGCCGTTTTTCACGGTCAGCAGCCGCAGAAAAGGAAAAACATGGGAAACGCTTCGCAAGTAACGTACGCGCCCCCTCGACCTCATCATGTTCTCCGCGAATCCTAGCCAGGGTCTCATCCATCAGATCTGCTGAAATTCCTCGGCGACGCATCTCCATCTTGAGGCGAGGACCAAAGAAGCGCTGCGTTGCAAGGGCCGATTCTGCAAAGCGCTCGGCAAAACGGCGGTCATTGATCCAACCTTCCGCTGTCAGGCGTGTCAACACGTTCTCGGCAATGGTTTCAGGGCATTCCCTGGCAAGGAGTTTTTCCCTTAGTTTAAACGTCGTGTAATCGCGGGCGGCCAGGAGTTTCAGGGCATATTGATATGCCCGCTCCTGCGACATTGGTTCAATACTTCTCAATGTCGATCTTCTCGGGTTCGGCTGCTGGGTCTTCCTTCTTGTTCTCAAAGCCCTCCCAGGAAGCATCCGAAGTCGAAGAGATACCGGACAGCTTGAGAGCAAAGTCATCGGGATTGGAACTTTGCCGCAGCGCCTCTTCATATGTTATCAGATTACCGGTGTAGAGCTTCATCAGCGACTGGTCAAAGGTCTGCATGCCATAGGCGACAAACCCCTGGGAAATTGCATCGTGGATCTGCTTTGTCTTGTCCTTGTCGTCGATACACTCCCGAACGCGGGCCGTACCAAGCATGACTTCGGCCGCCGGCACCCGCCCCTTGCCGTCTGCCTTGGGAACCAGACGCTGGGAGATAACCCCCTTGATGACCCCGGCCAGCTGGATGCGTACCTGTCGCTGGTGATAGGGAGGGAAGACGCCGATAATCCGGTTGACGGTCTCGGCAGCATCCATGGTATGCAGGGTGGACATGACCAGATGGCCCGTCTCGGCAGCGGTCATGGCGGTCTCGATGGTCTCGTAGTCGCGCATCTCCCCCACCAGGATCACGTCCGGGTCCTGGCGCAGAGCACCTTTAAGAGCCCCGGCAAAGGAGGGGGTATCCGAACCCACCTCGCGCTGACTGATGATACTTTTGTTGTCGCGATGCAGGAACTCCACCGGGTCCTCGATGGTGATGATATTGCATGTGCGGTTCTGATTGATGTAATCGATCATGGCAGCCAGGGTGGTGGATTTGCCAGAGCCGGTTGTCCCGGTCACCAGGACCAGGCCGCGTTCCTCCTGACAGATCTTCTGGATGACCGGAGGCAGGTTGAGGCCGGCCAGGGATGGAATGGCAAAAGAGATGGAGCGGAAGACCATGGCTGTCGTACCACGCTGGCGATAAACGCTGACCCTGAAACGCCCCAGACCCGGCACGGCATAGGCCAGGTCCACCTCGGAGTTTTCTTCGAAGATGCGCTGCTGGCGCTCGTTCATCATGGAACTTGCCATGCCGGCGACCTGATCCGGCGAAAGGCGCTGGGCATTGGGGATGGGATGCAGCTTGCCGTCGATACGGACAATGGGGGGCAATCCCGTCTTGATATGGATATCCGAGCCCTTGGCCTTGACAGCGATAGTCAATATCTCATTCAGATCCATCGATTACCTCCAGTTTAGTAAGTTAGAAATAAATTTTATGCTTTTTTTTGCATAAAATTATTTCGTTAACTTACTTATCCTGTACATCAGGGTTAGGCCTTGGCAACTGCCGGCGCCTTGAGCAGGTCCATCAGTTTCCCCTCGATTTCCGCAAGTGTCTCAGGGTGTTCGGTCAGCCAGTTACGAGAATTGTCGCGTCCCTGGCCGATGCGCTCCTTGCCGTAGGAATACCAGGCGCCGCTCTTCTCAACGATCCCTTTATCCACTGCCAGGTCGAGCACATCACCGGTGCGGGAGATACCTTCACCGTAAAGGATATCGAACTCCACCTCGCGGAAGGGAGGTGCCACCTTATTTTTGACAACCTTGACCTTGGTGCGGGAGCCGATCACAACATCGCCCTGCTTGAGGGTGGCGATCTTGCGAATATCCATCCGTACCGAGGCATAGAACTTGAGGGCGTTGCCGCCGGTCGTGGTCTCGGGATTGCCGAACATGACGCCGATCTTCATGCGGATCTGGTTGATAAAGATCACGCAGCAATTTGACTTGGAGATGATGCCGGTCAGCTTCCGCAGCGCCTGGGACATCAACCTGGCCTGCAGGCCCATGTGGGAGTCGCCCATGTCCCCCTCGATCTCCGCCTTGGGAACCAGGGCCGCCACAGAGTCCACTACCAGCACGTCGATGGCGCCGCTGCGGACAAGGGTCTCGGCAATTTCCAGGGCCTGTTCGCCGGTATCCGGCTGTGACACCAGGAGGTCGTCCGTCTTGACGCCGAGCTTTCTGGCATAACCGATATCCAGAGCATGCTCGGCATCCACAAAGGCCGCTATGCCGCCCTGCTTCATGGCCTCGGCCACAATGTGCAGCGCCAGGGTAGTCTTGCCGGAGGACTCGGGACCGTAGATCTCCACAATCCTGCCGCGCGGCACACCACCCACCCCCAGGGCCATGTCAAGGGAGATCGAACCGGTGGAGATGGCCTCAATACCCGGAAGCGCCTCTTCATTGCCCAAGCGCATGATGGCGCCCTTGCCGAACTGTTTCTCGATCTGACTCAGCGCGAGATCAATTGCCTTGTTTTTTTCCTGGGTGGTATTTTTCTCCGACATGGCTGTATATCTCCTGACTTGGTAGCGATTAAAATGGGTAAAATATCATATTTGTCCCTTGTCCCGCAAGGTTTTATATATCGATCTATCGCGCCGCAGCTCGTTGCCAAAGATAGCGCCGCAGCCAGTCCAGAGCGGTCCATGAGGTGATAATGCGAATTTCATTGCGCGAGCCGCTGAACTGGAAACGTTTGGTCCAGCAGCCGTCAGGCGCAGCCAGGGAGATAAAGACCGTTCCCACCGGTTTATCCTCGCTGCCGCCATCCGGCCCGGCAATGCCGGTAACAGCCAATCCCAGATCACTCCCGGACACCCGGCGTACCCCCTTGGCCATGGCCGTGGCCACCTCACTGCTGACCGCACCCTTTTCGTCGAGCAGCTTGACCGCTACACCCAGAGTACGTATCTTGGCACCGTTGCTGTAGGTCACCTGCCCCTCCAGAAAATATCCGGAACTGCCGGGCAAATCCGTGATCCGCTGGGCAATCATCCCGCCGCTGCACGACTCGGCCACTGCCAGGGTCAGCCCGCTTTCCCGGAACAGAACGGCAAGGACTTCATCCAGGGTATCGGTTCCCTGAGAAAAGATGTACCCATGCAGCCGGTCCCGCGCTGTCTGGACTGACGGCAGGAGTAATGCTTCTGCCCCTTCCTCGCTGTCCGCCTCGGCCCGGAACGTGATCCGCATCCAGGGAAAAGTTACGCAGATCCCCATCTGCAGGCCCTGGTCCGGGCGGGCAATGCCGGCCAACAGCTCATTCACCTCGGCCTCGCACGGACCAAAGACATTGAGCTGAGCAGAGCGGATAATGCGCTTCCTGGTCACCCGCTCCCCCAGAAAGGGGATCACGGAATCGTGCAGCATACGTTCCATCTCCGACGGTACACCGGGCAGAAAGAACATGAAGCAGTTGTTGTGCATCAGCTGAAAACCGCAGGCAGTACCGGTCGGATTGGGTATCAGTGTGGTTTTGGCGGGAAGCATGGCCTGTTTGTCGCTGAGCGGGCAGACGATAAGGGTCGCCAGCTTGCCGGACATTTGGCGGATATGGGACTTGGCCTCTTCGCTGACAACGAGTCTCCGGCCGGTGGCCCTGGCAGCTGCGCGGGTAGTCAGATCATCGGCAGTGGGACCGAGACCGCCAGTGACAATAACCGCATCACTGGTGCGACCCAGGTCGGCCAGGGCCGACATGATGTCCAGTTCGCTGTCGCCCACGGTGATATGCCGCAGCACCCGCAAACCCTGTTCCATAAGCGCCCTGGCTATGGTGGAAACATTGGAATCCGCAACCTCACCGCAAATCAGTTCATCGCCGATACTCAGGGTCGAAATTCTCATGACGTCTTCACATCCCCCCTTCCCCCGGAATTCATCTCCGCAGTCACGACCCTCAGCACATCCTGCAACGCTATGCCCCTCTCTCGCGCAACCCGGCGGCACTCCTCATATTCCGGCGCTACCCGCAGCAGACTGCCATTGTCGTATACCAGCTTGACACGCATCGGGCCGAAGGTTGTCTTCCGTTCCTCGATCCGCCGTTCCAGTGTGATCCGGCCGACCGGATAATGACGCAGCCCTATGGCCGAGGTTTCGCTCAGCACCAGCCGCGCCAGGGCCTCCAACTGTTCCGGTCGGCACAGGAATGAAAGTTGCGTGGCAGGACGGTTTTTCTTCATCTGAATCGGCGTAAAAAAGACATCCAGCGCCCCCTCTTCCAGCAACCGCTCCAAGGCATAACCGAGCAGTTCCGGGGTGGAGTCGTCGATATTACACTCGACCACCACGACCTCGTCGCCAACCTTCTGCTCCAACCCGACACGACCAAGGAAGGCCCGCAGGATATTGGGGCAATCGTCAAAATCCTTGTTGCCGGCGCCGCTGCCGACCTTTATGAGCTGCATGGCAGGGCGTGGGCCGATACCGTTCGCCATGGCAGCCAGAATGGCCGCCCCGGTCGGTGTAACCCGTTCACCAGGGCCACACTCGCCATGAACCGCCAATCCTTTCAAAAGCTCGGCCGTGGCCGGGGCCGGGACCGGCAGCCGACCATGGGCGGTAGCGACAAAACCGCTCCCCAACGGCAGCGCTGCGGCATAGACCTCTTCAACGCCCAGGTAGTCGAGACAGATGGCTGTGCCGACGATATCCACGATGGAATCCACCGCACCGACCTCGTGGAAATGGACCTCTTCGATGGCTACCCCATGCACCAGCGCCTCGGCCTCGGCCAGCCGCCGGAAGATAGCCCTGGCCCGTTCCCTGACCGGTTCGGGCAAACCGCTGCCCGCAATCATGGCGTCGATCCCGGCGTAGTGCCGGTGGGTATGATGGTCATTGACCGTCACGTCAAACTTCAGGGCAGCCACGTGTCGGCGTTCGGTGCGGCTGGCGGCAAGGGTATATGAATGGGGGGGAAGCGGGAGTTTGGCGAGTTCAGCCTGCAGGTGCTCCAGCGGCACCCCCAGATCCAGAAGCGCCGCAACGGTCATATCGCCGGAGATCCCGGCGTAGCAGTCGAAATATAAAATAGTCATCGTGGTAGATTCTCGTTTTTCTTCGTTATCTCACATTAACCGTCTCAGCACATGAAAGCGGTCGAATTATACCTCTGTAAAATGGTGCGATGTAATTGTTACTAAAGACCAATTGTCAATCTGTTTCGCGGCGCTGCTCAATAAGTTTCCTGTCTTTAATAAGTTCAAGCCGAAGCTCCTCTTCCGTCGGAAGGTATAGCTTGTAACGAGAGGCAAATATCTGGTTATTTCCTTCAGGCAGGGTAAAGCGTACCACCGCATCACTCTTGGAATCGCAGAGCAGGATGCCGATGGGCGGATTGTCCCCTTCATTCATCATCTCGCGGGTGTAGTAGTTGACGTACATCTGCATCTGCCCCAGGTCCTGATGGGCCAGCTTGCCGATCTTCAGGTCGATCAGCACAAAGCATTTGAGAATGTAGTTGTAGAAGACAAGATCAATATAGAAGTGGTCGCCTTCGAGGGTGATCCTTTTCTGGCGGGCAACGAACGAAAACCCTTTGCCCAGTTCCAGGAGGAATTTTTGAAGATGTTCCAGCAGCGCTGATTCCAGTTCCTTCTCGTACAGAATCTCCGACTGCGGCAGGCCGAGAAACTCCAGCACATAGGGATCTTTCACCAAGTCGGTCGGCTCCCGCATTACCTGGCCTTCGCGAGCCAATGTCATAACCCCTTCCTTGTCCAGTGAAAGGGCCAGCCGTTCAAACAGCATGGAGTTCATCTGGCGTTCCATTTCGCGGGTTGACCAGTTGTTGGAGGCGCATTCAATCTCGTAGAATGAGCGTTTGTCGGGGTTGTCAATCCTCAACAACTGCCGGTAATGTGTCCATGACAATTCTCGACGCAGTGCGTCGAGAATTGGAAATGAAAGGTAGAATGAACGCATATTCCAGAGGTTTGAACGATCAAAGCCCTTGCCATGCTTGGAACTCAGCTCGATGGCAAGTCCTTCGATAACTGCCTTGCCATATCCTGCCCGCTTTTCCCCTTTTTGTTCGTCTTCGACTATCTCCCGCCCGATCTCCCAATAGGCACGAACCATCTCATGATCGACAACCGACTGGATCCGCTTACGGGCGGTTTCGATGATGGAAGTGATGCGACAGGCAAGTTCGTTGACCGGCGCCTGGAATGTTGATGTTTTTTTTGATCGGCTCATGCGCTCTTCCCTTCCACCACCGCAACCTCCTCCTCCGTCAAACCATACAACTCATAAACCAGCTTATCAATCTGCCGGTCGGTGGCGTCGATCTGGCGCTGGATGTGGGTCTGGTCATGCCCGGTCTTGGCGTTCGGTAGTTGCTTTTGAAGACTGAGCATCTGCTCCACAAGCTGCACCATTCGGTCGTGGGCGGCTTTGTCGATGGGGTTTGTAAAGTCGATGGGGCGGATGGGAACCTTTTCCATGTACTGGTAGATCAGGCGATAGCGGTACTCACCGGCGCGGACACCGAAGGGGATGCTGATATTGCTGATGGCGAACCAGAATAGACGGCTGTTGAGGATGCCAAGCAGATAGCGGTCGTCCGTGCCCAGACAGTAAGCGGTATTGGTCAGGTAATGGCCGTCGGTATCTAGGACGAAACGAGGTCCCTTGCAGATGTCAGGGAAGATAATCTTGGGTGATTCGAAAGCGCGGTAGTAGGCAACATCATCCTGGATTTCGTACCATTTGTATTTTCCGGGCTTGCGGCCCCGCTTGTCGTCTTTTGATTGCTTGGGCGTCAGGTCGGCCTGCCATTGATTCAGATGCTCACTTATTGCCGGATAACTATCAATAGCTACTCCGCGACGGGTGAAGATAATGAATTGTCCTTTCGGACGTGTAACAAACCGCCTGACTTCCTCGCCCCCCAACAGCGGCTTGATCAGCTCGGCACTCTTGGGGTCTTTGGCAATCAACGCCTGCCGCGTGGCTGCGTCGATGACAAAGGCCTCATTCAAACCTGTCTTGACGCCATAAAATATCTTCTTGTCCACATACTGCCCCAGCGGTATACCGGCAGCCATGACCTTGACAAAAAGGGCGCTTTCAATTCCACCCTTCAATGACCAGGCCTCGTCGGTCAACTGCTCTTGCGGCACAGCGTATGAATGGGTATCAACAAACTCCTGCAAGTCGGGGAGATTCAGCTCCGGCACATGACAGACTGACGCCGTGCCAGAAGCGGCCGACTTTCGCAAAATGGGTATGCAGACATAGACATCCTTGGCATTGGCAAAAACAGGCAGGCCTCCGAAATCTACGATACGCTCGATGGCTGCATTTTCTTTCACCCAACCGCGCAGAGGCGCGGCAAAACGGGTACGCAGGAAACTACTGGACACAATGATGCTGTATATCCCGCCAGTACGAAGCAGGCGGATGCCCTTCTCCATAAAGTACACGTAAAGGTCGGCTACTCCGTCAAAGGCGGCAAAGCGAGACTTTAAATAATCCTTCTGGTTTCCAAAAGACTCCTGCCGTACATACGGCGGATTCCCAATCACCGCATCAAACCCTCCCGCCTTGAACACCTCCCCAAACTCCCGCTCCCAGTCGAACACATTGACCCGGTACATCTCCTCGTCAGCCATCAAACCCATCTGCCTGCCGTCGTAGAAATCCGGCCCGATGAGCGAGTTGCCGCACTTGATGTTGCTTCCCAGATCAGGCAGCGCCCGCTCGTGAAAAAGCCGCATCTGCTGGTTCAGTGTTTCGCCGGTCTCGCCTTCCAGCACCTTGAGCAGCAGAGAGAGCTTGGTCACCTCCACAGCCTGGCTGTCGATATCCACGCCGTAAATATTGTTGAGGAGGATACGCTTGCGTTCGGCGGTAGTGAGATTCCACGTATCGCCATGCCCTTGATGCAAGGACGGCTTCTTTGCCTTGGCCCATTTCTCCGGTTCATTGTTCACGTACCACGTCAGATGCCAGTCCAGCAGGTACTGATATGCTCCCAACAGAAATGAACCTGATCCGCAGGCCGGATCGAGGATACGCAGGGATTCGGCCTGTTTGGGCGTTTTCCCATCCAACAACTTGCCCACGGTGTTTTCGACGATGTAATCGACGATATAGGTCGGGGTATAGAAGACGCCGCCCGCCTTCTTGACCTCGGGCTTGTCCTCGACCACAGCGCGGTGGTCGCTGGTCAGGCGGATGACCTTGCCCAGGAACTGCTCATAGACCTGCCCCAGGATATCGGCCGGCAACACGGCGAACTCGTAGGGTGAATCGGGGTAGTAAAGCCTTTTGAGAATGTCCTTGAGCGGCTTATCGTCGATGGCTAGGGAGATGGTCAGGCTGTCGGGTGGCTCGGCTTCACCCTTTTCATGGCGGAAGTGGAACAGGCCGGAGTTGTAGCGGTCGTCGGCCTTGTAGAAGAGATCGCGCAGGCGGGCAAAGGTGTTGGGTCCGTTGCAGATGCCGCGCAGGCTGCCGTACTCTTCAATGCCCCGGTCTTCGGCGATGCGCAGGAAGATGATCCGGTCAATGGTGCGCTGGACCGATTCGTTCAGTTCGCGGACTGTGAGGTTATTGCGCAGGGCGATATTTCTGGCCAGGGTATCGCGCCAGCTCTCAATTTCTTCCAGAAAGGCGCTGTCCACCTCGGCGGTGCCGCGCTTGGCCTTGTGGGATTCGGCGTATTTGTCGAAGGAGCCCTTGAGGATGGCGTTCTTGGAGAAGATCGCGGCGATCTCGTCCCATTTTTCGGCATACTGCCGGAAGGTGTAATACTTGACGCGGGCTTTGTCCGCCTTGTCTTTCTGATCTGGTTTGATCCGGCAGTCATAGACGGCCAGCTCTTCAAAATCGGTGACGATGGAGAGGGGCAGCTTGGCGGACCAGGCGTAACGGCGCACCTGAAAGGCGGGAGCCGGGTCATCCTTGACAACAATGGAAGGTTTCTTTGCTTCAACGAAAAATTTGCGGGTGCCGCCAATGCGGAATGAGTAGTCAGGGGCTTTGGTGACGCCGCCCACCTTGACGGCGTCCTCATGGATGACGTCCTTGTATGCCTCGGCATTCCCCTCGCAGTTGTTCACATCCCAGCCAAGCGCCTCAAAGAAAGGATCGATGAACTCCCGCCGTACCTGGGTTTCGTTGTAGGAACCGGATTTGTAGGCATCAAGATTGCGCTCGAAGCGCTCAACTAGATCGTGGATTATTTGCGGGGCATTAAGAGCGGTCATAGCGGTTTATTCACAATTACAAGTCCAGGAACTGCCTCAAAATGGCGATCAATCGTCAGGACAGCACATCCATGTTCCAGCGCAATCGCGGCGATCATAATATCGGAAAACGGTATATTGTGGCCGCTGCCCCGCAAGTTAGCCGCAAGCTTCCCGGCGCTGATCCATAATTCCCGCGTCATCTCCAGGTGAGACAGGGCTTGAAGGGCATTTTGCACCGACACTTCTTCGCGTTGGTTCTTTATCCCCTGGAGCAGTTCATAAAGGACGACCCCACAGGTAACAACCTCAACCCGCATCAGTGACTCACCAAGCAGTTCGGCCAAAGGTGACTGTCTGCCCCTGAAGAAATCAATCCAGGCACAGGTATCCGGCAGAATACTATTGGGCGCCATAGCGTTCACGCTCTTCCGTGGCCTTCAGCTCGGCCTCTTCTTCCCGTTCCCAGTCGTAATCAATATTCACCTTACCACGCAGAGCCAGAAGCGCTTCCATCTTACTACGTCGTACATACTCTTCCATAACAGCAACAATCGCCTGGGTCTTGGTCTTTTTGCCGGAAAGTCTTTGCACTTCATTAATAAGATCATCAGGTATGCATAATGTTGCACGCATGCTTAACACCCCCTAAATATGCTACTATTGTATGCAACTGCAATACGCATAGTCAATGCATACGTTGAGCGTTCAGACTTTATTAATCAGGGATGCCGCGCAGGCCGCGCCGAAACCGTTGTCGATATTGACCACCGTCACTCCGGCGGCACAGGAGTTGAGCATGCCCAGCAGCGCCGCAATGCCGCCGAAGGAGGCGCCGTAGCCGATAGAGGTCGGCACGGCGATCACCGGTTTGTCCACCAACCCTCCAACCACCGAGGGGAGCGCTCCTTCCATCCCGGCCACTACAATTATTACCGATGCCGAACAAAGCAGCTCGCGCCGCGCCAGCAGCCTGTGGATACCTGCCACCCCAACGTCGTAAACATGCTCGACGGCATTGCCCAGGAAACGCGCCGTCAACAATGCCTCCGCCGCCACCGGGATATCGGAGGTACCGGCCGAAATCACCAGGATCATCCCTCGGCCGCTCACCTCAACAGGGTGCTGTTCCAGAGTCAGGCAGCGCGCCTCGTCATGATAGCTTGCCTCGGGAAACTCCGCTCGGACCTCCAACGCCCTGTCATCAGCAAGACGGGTGATCAGGACATTGCTCCCCTTGGCAGCCATGGCAGTCATGATCCGCACGATCTGGGCAGACGTCTTGCCCTCGCCGAAGATCACCTCCGGCATCCCCTGACGCAACTCACGGTGGTGATCCACCTGGGCACACCCCACATCCTGGAAAGGCAGCTGCCGCAGATGTTCAACCGCCACGTCAACCGAGGTTGAACCATCCTTGACGCCAGCCAGCAGTTTTTTTAGGTGATCCGGTGTCATTCTCTGAATTCCTCGCAACCTGAAATAGTTATTTTTATACACCACGCACAGCACTGTTTCTACCCGAAACTTACATACACCTGAATACGTGACGCCTTCTCGGATTCAGGATACAGTAAAATGTGAGCAGATCAAACATATGTTCACCGGTTTACATCGTCACTGAATTCTGCTACAAACGTAAACTCAATACTGCATCGAGAAAGGTATAAATATGGGTAAAACCACTGCGCAAAAGATTTTTGAAGCACATCTCGTCAACGAGCCGTTCCCCGGAACAAAGGTACTCAGACTGGATGTCGTACTCTGTCACGAGATCACCACCCCCATCGCCATTGACGACCTGATCAGGCGCGACAAAGACCGGGTCTTCGACGCCTCAAAAATCAAGGCGGTCATCGACCATGTCACCCCCAGCAAGGACACCAAGACCGCCACCCAGGCCAAGATCCTGCGTGACTGGGCTCG
>Ga0209212_1003765_pt1 | contig 19532 bp, 17 predicted proteins | sample RifGroC2_FD_183996 | JGI IMG/M metagenome (GOLD analysis project Ga0209212, IMG submission 183996) | Groundwater microbial communities from Rifle, Colorado, USA - Groundwater C2 (SPAdes) (version 2) | ecosystem: Environmental > Aquatic > Deep subsurface > Groundwater | place: Rifle, Colorado... | reverse complement strand
GGCGGCGCAGTCGCTTCAGGTGGAATGCGTGACCGGCGCAACCGCGACATCGAAAGCTATATTGAAGTCGATCGAAAACGCGCTTGAAAAGTAGTGCATAGTTTACAGTGCATAGTTCATAACATGTGACGGGATTTTTAAATATGAAAACGTATAATAAAATAAACGAAAATATAATAGATGAGCTTAAAAATATCACCGGCGAAAAGTTTGTGATCGTTGAAAAAGATAAGCTGGAGGCTTATTCGCATGACGAGCTTATGGAGCCGTCTTGCATGAAGTATCCCGAGGCCGTAGTTTACGCCAAAGACGCGCGCGAAGTTTCCGAGATCGTAAAGCTCGCCAACCGCGAAAATATTCCGATAATACCGCGCGGCGCCGGCACCGGACTCACTTCCGCATCTGTCGCATGCTACGGCGGCATCGTGATATCGCTCGAAAAAATGGATAAGATACTTGAAATAGACACCGAAAACATGTTCATGACGGCGGAAGCCGGCGTTCGCACCGCCGAGATCCAGCGCGCCGCACGCGAAAACGGAATGCTTTACGCGGGCGATCCCTGCAGCGGCGAAAGTTCTTTCATCGGCGGAAACGCCGCCACCAATGCCGGCGGCAACAAGGCGGTCAAATACGGCACTACGCGCAGGCAGATTTATGGCCTCGAGATCGTAACGGCTGCCGGCGAGATCATTACGCTCGGCGGCAAATGCATGAAAGATTCCACCGGCTACAGCCTTTTAAATCTGGTCATCGGCTCTGAAGGAACGCTGGCCGTCATCACCAGGGTACTGCTCAAGCTGATGCCGCTCGCCCCCGAAGCGATGGACCTTCTGATCGTTTTCGAAGATTTCCGAAAAGCCATCGAGACCGTCCCGAAGATCATCAAACTCGGCGTCAACCCGACCTGCGTCGAATTCATGGATAACGCCGTCGTTCAAAACTGCGCGGCGTTCCTGCGCGAAAAACTTCCGCACGACGAAAACGGCCACTACATCATCGTTAAAATCGAAGGCGGCAGCCGCGACGCGCTCGAGGAAGACTGCGTCAAAATCGACGAACTCTGCTCTGCGAACGGCTCAGTCGAAACGCTTGTCGCCGATCCCGTCAGAATCTGGAAGGCCCGCAACTCCTTCGCCGAAGCGGACCGCGCCGCGAGCCCTGTTTTTTCAGCCGAAGACCTTGTAGTGCCTCCCGCGAAGATAGCTGAAGCCGTTAAATACATAACCGAACTCGCCGCCCGCTACGGCCTTGTGGTGCACTGCGCCGGACACGCCGCCGACGGCAACGTCCACGCGCACATATTGAAAGGCGCGCTCGCCGAAGGCGAATGGCACGAAAAACTTGCGGCGCTCCAGAAAGAACTTTATAAAACCGTCTATTCAATGGGCGGCAAGCTCTCGGGCGAACACGGTATCGGTTATAAGCGCGTCGAACTGATGAGCGAATTCTGCGGCGCCGGCGAACTTGAAATGATGAGGGCCGTCAAAAAAGCGCTCGACCCTAATCTGATATTGAATCCAGGCAAAATATTCAAAGTAGAGGCATGATAATGGAAGAGCAGAAAACCTTCGATTACGAAAAATTTTTAAAGCACGTCCTGAATAAAACGGACCTCGCCGCTGAAATAATGCACATTTTTTTCGAAGATATAAATTCCTTCACGCAAAGCCTCGTAAGGGCCGTCGAAACAGAAGATTTTGCATTGCTTCGCAAAACGGCTCACCGCCTGAAAGGCTCCTCTTTAAACGTATGCGCCGGCAAATTAAGCGAGCTGTTCCTCAGACTCGAAGGCATCGGAAAAACTAACTCCGTCGAAGGCGCCACCGAGCTGATCGGAGAAATTTTCGGCGAGCTGGAAAATTTCAAGCAGGAAGTACGCAATTCCAACATAATCGACAATTAAACCATTTCGGTATTTCCATCTCATTTTCTTTTATCTATTCCGATCATAAAACAATCATTTTTTCGACTGATTTAATCACGTTGTGCGTTTTTTAATCACTATAATGTGTTTTAATTCATACTTTACCACGGATGATTTCTGACGATATATACCATATAACCGCGGTAATTACTGGTGTTTTAGAATCATGGCACGCAAATTGCCTATGAATATTGTGAAGCGAAAAAAAACGCAAAACATTGAATGAAGAATTAAGTAAAACAGACAACCAGTCAAAAGAATAAAATTAACAAAAAGAAAAAGATTCATTTCAAAAAATTAAATGATTGAATCATAACGATGAAAGCGAGTGAAACTTATGTTCAGTTATATCAATTACAGCACATTAAAAGCTTTATTAGCACTTATGGTCATATTTAACGCCATAGCGATCCAGGCGTCGAGCGCCGCTGCCGAAACGGTCAGCAAATTAAAAAGCGCGACTCCCACTCTTTATTTTACCTATAACGGTGAAAACGAAAAATATAAACATTTCGTCGGCGACGGCAGCCTGATTGCCGGAAGCAGCGCAAGGATAGTTTACGCCAACAGAAGAAAAGACGTTTTATTCAAAAACAACTGCACCGTTTACATGAGATATTCCTACGACTTCTGGCAGAGCTGCCAGGACGTCGAACTTAAAACCACGGCGACGGGCGAACTTGGCGCCGCCATCAAGATACCGGCCAACGCATCGACCATACAGATAGCCTTTTTCGCAGCCTATCCTTACGACGATTACAAATCCTGGGGCTTTATATGGGACTCGAACTACGGCAAAAATTTCACCGTAAAACTGGTATCCAAAAAAGACCTCGAAGAAAAAGAAAAATTTGAAAGGCTGAATTCGATCTAATGGCTTTAAAACGACTATTTCTTGGCAGTTTTATAGAACCCGCGCTCATCCCGGCCCTATACGCCCGCATTCGGGCCGATTTCAAAGCCGCCGTCAGCGGCAAATGGGTGGATGAAAAAAACCTGCACATCACTCACAAGTTCCTCGGCGACGTCGAGGAAAGCGAGATCGGCCGCATAAAAGAAGCGCTTTCCGCCTCGCTGGACAGGCCCGCAAGCTGCGAGATGTACTTCAGCCAGCCTTCGTCGTTCAACCTTAAAAAACCGCGCGTGCTTTTCATAAGCGCCGAAGATAAAACCCGCGCCATATTCGAAATGAATTCGTTCTGCGAGCGCTCGCTCGTAAAGATAGGTTTTGCCGCGGAAGATAAGCCTTTTCATCCCCACATCACGATAATGCGCATGAAGAGCGTAAACACAGAGGCGTTTGCGGCGCTTATAAATAAATATAAAGATGAAATTGAAAAAGCCGGCCCGCAACGCGAGATCCGGCTTAGTTTAATTGAAAGCGTGCTGACGCCTTCAGGCCCAATATATAAAATAATATGAACTAAATTAAAATCAGTCTCTTTTATTCAACCAGTTTCAACGATTTAAGGCCTGTTTCGAATTCGGCCGTTTTGTGGCTCAGCTGAGGTTTATACTCGCCGATGCCGGCTAATATCGTGTCAAGATTGCCTAAAACGCGCATTTTGACGTCCGCCTGTTTCTCTTCTTTTATACTGCTTAAAATCAGTTCGCCGCAAAGGTTTATCACGTTGGCGTATTTTTCGTAATCCACGGCTTTAGACGCGGCGATATCGCTTTCGCTGAAAAGTTTGTAAGATTTCGCCTTTAAACTCGTATGATCGTTTTCTATATTTTTTATCGCGGTTATAACGGCGTTGTCCCTTTCGATCTCATATGATAAAAAATCGTTGATCTTTATCAGCGTCTGCCTGTGATATTTGGATATCACGACGCAGTAAAGTTCCACAGGCCCGTTAATGCCGTTCAATTTAACGAGCTCGACCTTTTCCACCCTTATTTTTACGCTCGGGCTGGCATACAGATCGGAAAAATTTTTGAAACAGTGCGACATGGCTATTTTAGCCGCGTCTTCTTCGCAGATATTGGCTAACGCCGGCTGAAAACTTGAAAAGAAAATTACCAGTGATAAAATAAAAAGTTTGAAACGGAACATAGAATCTCAACCCCTCTAATATTTTTATATAAGAGAGATATCGATTAAAAAAAGGAAAAAATTAGTATATTTTAAAAAATAATTTATAGCATAAAGTTTAAAACTTAAAACTTAAAGCGTGCTGTTTATAAAATCTGCCTTAAATCAGGGCGTATTTTTTTACGACCTCCAGTATAACCGATTTTTTTATCGGTTTCGCGATATATTCGGTGCATCCCGAGTTCATGCATTTCTGGATATCTTCTTTGAAGGCGAAGGCCGTAAGCGCTATAACCGGCCTGGGCGTCCAGCCCTCTTTCTTTTCGAACTCGCGGATCAGCCCGGTCGATGTGTAGCCGTCCATTACCGGCATATGCATGTCCATGAAAACCAGGTCATAGACGCCGCTTTTATATTTTTCAAAAGCCACGGCCCCGTTGTCGGCGATGTCGATGGCGTGAGGAGTGTTGCGAAAATATGCCTGCACGAGGATCTTATTGGTTTCCGAGTCCTCCACGAGAAGTATTTTAAGCGGTTTTACGGCCTCTGCGGCCGCCTCGGCTCCCGCGGCCTGAATATTTTCCGGGCGCGCCGCAATGATATTTCTTTTGACCAGCGCGCCGTAAAGCATTTCAAACAACACCGAATATTTTATGGGTTTTATGACGTAATATTCTATTTCATGATTTTTAAGGCTGGATATTTCTTCGCTCAAGTTATCGGTCGTAAGCATTAATATGACTATTTTCGACAGTTCAGAATGCTTCCTGATGAAGTATGTTTCATCTTTATTATTTTTATAAATATGGTTGTCTATGAATATGAACTGGTAAGGTTTTCCCTCATTCACAGCTTTTTGGAGGGTTTCCAGACAGCCGTTCATATCCTCCGCAAAGTCCGCGGCGGCGCCGAAATTTTCGAGCGTCGATTTCAAAAATGACGCGTTAGTCCTGCTGTGGTCTATAATGAGCGCTTTCAGTCCGCCGAGCCTGTAATCGAAGATCGATGAAATAAGGCTTTTTGAAGCCGATTTTTTTAAACGCACGGTAAAAGCGAATTCGCTTCCGGAACCCGGAACGCTCGACACTTTAATTTCGCCGCCCATAAGTTCGACGAGCCGTTTCGATATAGAAAGCCCCAGGCCCGTTCCGCCGTATTTACGGGTAGTCGAGGAATCGGCCTGAGTGAATTTATTGAATATATCGGCGAGTTTGTCCGCAGCGATGCCTATGCCGGTATCGGTTATGGAAAAAGCCAGAGCGGTCTCGTCTCCGACCGTGGGAAGCTGGCTTACGCGCAGTACCACTTCGCCCGATTCAGTGAATTTGACGGCGTTTCCGACAAGATTTATTATTACCTGCCTGATGCGCAGCGGATCGCCGATAAGGTTCATCACGACTTGCGGCTCTATGAAATATAATAATTCCAGGCCTTTTTCGTGGGCCTTGATGGAAAGCATCTCAAAAGTTTTTTCGACCAGGTCCAGAATATTAAAATTCACGGCTTCCAGATCAAGCCGGCCCGCTTCGATCTTGGATATGTCGAGAATGTCGTTTATAAGATCGAGCAGCGACTCGCCGGCGTTCCTGAATATCTGGACGTAATTCTGCTGCTCGTCGGTGAGCGATGTGTCCCAGAGCAGTTCGGCCATGCCTATGATCGCATTCATCGGGGTCCTTATTTCATGGCTCATGCTGGCGAGGAACTCGCTTTTAGCCTGGTTGGCCTCGTCGGCGGCGATCTTCGCCCTGCGCGCCTCTCCTTCGGCTATCTTTCTTTCAGTGATATTTTCGTGTGAAACGACTACACGGACCATGCCGGAAGATATGAACCGGGTTATATTTACCAGAAACCATGTGGTTTTTCCGAAAAAATCGCTCTGGTACTCCACGCTGTATTCGTTCAGTTCCCCGGCGATTATTTTTACGATGCCCGCCGCTATATCGCCGGCCGCTTTAATGCCTCTGCCGGAAGCATTCCTGTAAAAATCGACGAAATTGACGCCGAGCCATGAGCGACGTTTTTCCGCTTTGCGCCTTTCGAATATTTTCCAGGCCTCGTTGGCATGGATTATGACGCCGTTTTCATCTAGTATTACGATATGGGCCGTAAGAGAGTTTATGGCGTTATTCAAAAACTCTGTCGATTTCTGAAGCTCTTTTTCGATCCTGATCTTCGATATAGCTTTTTTTATGCTTAACGGAATGATCTTAAGATAATTTCTTTCGAAGTCTTTGATAAGGTATTCGGACGCGCCCGCTTCGAGGGCCTTTATAGCGATCTCTTCGTCGCCGGCCGAGGCCGTGAATATGACCGGAAGTCCTTTCAGCGCGTCCATAAGGTCGAAAGCCGTTCCGTCGTCGAGAAGGTAATCGGTAACCACGGCGTCGTATTCGCACCCGGCCAGCAGATGCCGCGCTTTTTCAACCGAAGGGGCGATGTCGAGAACGTAATCGAGTTTCCCGGCCCTGATAAACGATTTAAAAGCGGTCTGATCGACTGGATTATCTTCGATCATTAAAATATGGAGTTTTTTATCTTCTGTTTCGCTCATATCGATAATGATAGTTTTTAAAACAATAAAATGTTAAAAAATATTAAAAATTCCGGAAAAATAAAATAAACCGGATCAATTTAATGGTCCGCAAATTCATTTATCGGCATGGAAATGCCGTCAATGAGCGTTATTATTATTTAAGATAAAAAACCGGAAACGCTTATTTCATTTTTAAAAATTTCGATCTGCCGGCCGAGTTCTTTGAACAGCAAGCCGCATTCTTCGATGTTTCCTTCTTTGGCGGACATCTCTATCTTTAAAAGCAGGCCGGCGACCTCCATGGCGCAGGCATTCAGAGAAGTGCCCTTGAATTTATGCGCCGAGCGCCTTATTTTATCGGGATTTTTTTCTTCGAGGCTGTTTTTAACTTCAAGATAATACTGCGCGCTGTACTCGAGGAACATGCTGACCGAATCGACGGCGAGTTCTTTGATCCCGCCCATATTGTACATAAGTTTTTCAGGGTCGAAAACCTTGGTTTCAGGTTCTTCGGGCCGTACGGCCGCGGCGGCCGCTTTTTCCATCCCGCTGCCGGAAGCGCCGCCATCCTGATCTTTCGGGGACTCCGAATCTTTATTTTTTTCTTTCGCCCTGACCACAACGTCGTTGATGATATCGTTCAATTCGACTATGGATATGGGTTTGGGAATATATCCGTCCATGCCGGCCGCGATGCACATATCGTGGTCGCCTTTCATGGCCGAAGCGGTCATGGCTATTATAGGCACACGGTCGCCGCGGGCCCTTATGGCTCTGGCGGCTTCCAGGCCGTCCATGACAGGCATCTGTATATCCATCAGGATAAGATCGTATTTGCCGCGCGCGCTCATTTCGACTGCTTCCGAGCCGTTTTCGGCTACGGCCACGCGGTGGCCGAACCCGAGAAGCACTTTAGTCGCGAGAGTGACGTTGGAAATATTGTCTTCGGCCAGAAGCACGCTATAACGCTCCGGGGATGCCGGGTTGGAATGGTCGGCCGCACTTCGCTTTTGAGCTGAATAATTTACGGAAGAACCCTTTTTAAGAGCCAGATTGAAATAGAATTCGCTTCCAGATCCTTCGGCGCTTCTGACCTTTATTCCCTCGCCGCCCATTATCCTGACCAGGTGGTTCGATATGGTAAGGCCGAGGCCCGTACCGCCGAATTTTCCGGCGATAGAAACATCGGACTGCATAAACGACTGGAAAATCGAAGCAAATTTATTTTCCGGTATGCCGATCCCCTCGTCCGAAATCATAAAACTTATGTCCGCGGTTTCAGCGGAGCAGCTTTCAAGCGATATCGAAATTTTTACGTTTTTACCCGCCGGGGTGAATTTTACCGCGTTATCGACAAGATTCAGCAGCACCTGCCGCAATCTCGTCGGATCCGACACGATCTTGAAGTTTATCGCCGAATCCAGCATATAAGCGAATTTTATACGCTTTTTAGAAGCGTTTGCGCGGGTTATGCCCACGACCTGCTCCAGGACCGAGCCGAGATCGAATTCGACGTATTCTACTTCAAACTTCCCGGCCTCTATCTTCGAAATATCCAGAACGTTGTTTATAAGCGATAAAAGCGCGCTCGAGCTCGTTTTGACATATTCGAGAAGTTCCTTCTGCTCCGTGTTCAGCTCGGTGGACGTCAGCATATCGGCGAAGCCTATTATGCTGTTCATCGGGGTCCTTATCTCATGGCTCATAGCGGCCAGAAAACGGCTTTTAGCCTCGTTCGCCTCTTCGGCTGCGCGGCGGGCCTGAACGGCTTCTTCACGGGATTTTCCCAACTCTTCTTCGATGGACTTGCGGACGCTTATATCTTCCTTCAGGGCCACGAAATTGGTTATTTTACCGTCGTCGCCGAATATGGGATTTATCGAGGCCGATTCCCAGTAAAGCGAACCGTCCTTCTTTATGTTCCTGAACTCGCCGCGCCACTCGGCGCCGGATTTGACCGTCTTCCATAGCTTTTCATAAAAAGCCGCGTCCTGATGCCCGGATTTCAAAATTCTGGGGGTGTTTCCGACCGACTCTTCAGGACTGTATCCCGTCAGCGAAACGAATTTTTGATTTACGTACTCGATCACGCCTTCGGAATCGGTTATAACGACGGCGGCCGGGCTGTGCTCGACGGCGAGCGAAAGTTTTTTGACCTGTTCTTCCGATTTTTTCCACGCGGTGATATCTTCAAAAGTGACTATCATTCTATATGTTTCAGGCCACTCAAAAACGCTCGCGTTCATTCTGAAATATTTTTCTTTGATATGTATTTCATGTGAACGCGAAACGCCTTTGCTCAAAAGAGTTTCGCCTATAGACTCTTTAACGGCGGCCGCAGCTCCGGCAATTTTTTTTTCGGGACCGCCTTTTATAAGGGCATCGTCGCATATCTGATAATAATTCATGCCAGGAAGACAGTTCGGACCCAGCAGCGACAGATCTTTATTCTGCCTTTTCCACGAATCGTTGACCTGGATTATCATGCCGTTCTCGTCTAAAATAGCAATCGATATGTGAAGCGTATTGAAGATCGACCTCAAAAACTGCTGCGATTCCTTTATCGACTGTTCGTATACGATCTGGCCCGTGATATCGGTTATCATCATCACGAAAAAGCCGCGCGCCGGACTGAAATAATTTATTTTCAGCCATTTGTCGATCTTCGGAAAATACCTGACGTTTCTGATGTTCTCGCCCGGTACGCTCAGGTAATTCAATATGCCTTCGGTATCTTCAGCCAGTTCCTTAAGGTCGGACGATTGCGTCTTAAAATTCTCTGTTGATGGGGTTTTCGGGCCGACGCCAAAGAGTTCCCGGAATGCGTCGTTGATCTCGATGACATCAAAAGCCGGACCGGAGCCGTCTTGCGAATCAAACAATCGGCAATAGGCGGAAGCTTCAAGCAAATTTTTAAAAAGCTGCCTGTATTTCAGCTCGGAATCGTATAATTCTTTATAACCGAGGTTTCTTTCCGTAATGTCAATTATCGCCGACTGTATATATTTAATGTTTTCTATAACGATAGAGTTCGTATATACTTCCACGTCACGGACAGCGCCCGAGGCCAATCGGTATCTGAAATAGAAGACCTGCGGGGCGGAGCCGGCCCTTTTGGCCGCCGTTTTCAACTGTTCTTCGCCGAGCGTGTTGATCTGAGTTACCTTCATCCGTTTCAGCTCTTCGCCATATCCGAAATATTCGACCGCGGCCCTGTTCGCATCGATTATATCCAGGCAATCCGGATCGATTATCAGTTTCGGGATCGATTCGCTGTAAAAAAAATTTATGTAAATATCGTTAGTGGCAAGTTCGTTTAATTTCATAAATATGCTCGCGGTATCAACTTGAGTATGTTATCAGTATTTGACCTTGTACAGGTAAAGCCCCGAAGCCGGGGCCGTGACGTAAATAGACCTCATTTTATAATCGGCCAGTACCTTTTTCGCGGTATCGATATCGAAGCGGCCGGTCGAATAATCGATCAGAAAACCCACGAGGCGGCGGACCATTTTGTATAAAAAACCGCGCGCCTTTATGATAAAAACTATTGCCGAGCGGCGCTTGAGCCTGTAAAACCGGAAAAAGAAAATGTTTTTATAATACGATTCAAGACTGGACGTATCGATGTCGCCGGAGCAAAAAGGCGCGCAGAATATCTCGCCCCTGAGCATGCCGATAAGTTCCTCAAGTTTTTCAAAATCGATTTTTTTTAAGACCTGCCACGAATAGCGGGCGGAAAAAGCGTCCCGCGCGCCGTATTTAACGACATAGGCGTAGGTCTTCATCTTCGAGAGTCCCAGCGCGTGAAAGTCGCCTTCGATTATCTCGACCTTTTTTATGAGTATTTCCGGGGCGAGTTTGTTGTTCAAAAGTATCTGCAGGCCTTCGGGCGGTATGTGAAATTCAAAATCATCGTCCAGCTTGACGCTGATCATCTGTCCCAGAGCGTGAACGCCGCTGTCGGTGCGGCCGGAGCCTTTGGTATCGAAATGGCGCCCGAGTATCCTGCCGAGCGCCGCTTCGACCTTCCCCTGCACCGTCGGATTGGAATTTTCTCTTCCGGTCTGTTTCTGGAACCCGTAAAAATCGCTTCCGTCGTATTCCACTTTTAACAGTATGGTTTTCATCGGATCAAAACCGCATTTCTATTTCATAATTTCCGATTCGAGGTTAAATTGTATATTTTTTCGGAATTTGCGTCCGTTTAGTTAGTTAGTTAAATTGTATAATAAAACCAGGTAATTTTCAATATAAAAATAAGATTAATATTGAAAAGATAAGATTGATACTTTTGAAATATTCTGGTATAATAAACTCACCATAAAAATAAGGTGATGCGATGAAATTCATCAATGGAGCGGATTTTCGAAAATTCAAGATAGGCGGGGCTTTCACGGCCAGTTTGCTTTTAGCCGCGGCCGCCGTCCTCTTTCTGGCGCTGTATTTCGCCTGCGACGCCGAAGCGCGCGCCGGACGAAGCGGCGGCTCGTCTTCACGGTCCTACCGCTCCTCGTCGAGTTACAGTTCCAGCCGCAGTTATTCGAGTTCGAGGCCCAGCTACGGCCGCTCGTCCTACGGCAGCTCGTCGTCCTACCGCAGAAGCTATCCGTCATCCTACGGAGGCGGTTACGGACGCAGCCATTTTTCCTCCGCCATCATATTGTTTTTCACTTTCATCATAATAGCGGTCGTTGGTGTGTTCCATTTTTTAACGTCCAGATCCTCAGGAAGCACCGGCTCGTCGTTTTCTTCATTTAATTCCTCGCCCCTGTTCAGCCCGCCCTCTTCGCGCGGCCGGAATTTTGGCGGATACGAGGGAACGCTTGGCCGCGGAGGCGGAATGTCGAATTTCAGCGGCGCGCGCGAAGTCGAAAGGCCCGATCTCTACGAACTTAAAGAGAGGGTAAAAGAAGTATTTATGCATATACAGGAATCCTGGGGCGAACGCGAGGCGTCTTACGCCGAAGGTTATTCCAGCCAGGGGCTTTACTTCAGGCACCAGAACCAGATCGAAGATATGATAAATAAAGGTGAAAAAAATATACTCAACAATATCAGAATCATCGACGTAAAGATACTCGAGGCGTCGGGCGGCGGCGATTCCGCTTACGGCGGCCTCGAACCGGGGACCGGCTACGGCGGCGATTATTCAGCTTCCGGGCGCATGAAAGCGCTTATCCGGGCCTCCATGATAGATTACGTCATAAACGAGGACACCGGCCGCGTCGTCGACGGGGACGACTGCGTTCCCGATGAATTCTGCGAGCAGTGGAACTTTATATATAACGAAAACGGCTGGGTGGCCGACGAGATCATACCCGTCGACTGAGGCGGGCCATTTATAAGCGGGTAATTTATGCGTGAAACAGTCGCCGGAAGTGCGAACCACATCTACGATACGCTCATCGCGGCCGTACTGGCCGGCGACAGGCCGCGGCTCGAAAAGCTGCTCTCGGCCGACGCTTCGCTTGCCAACAAGGCCGACAGCGACGGGCTCACTATTTTAATGATAGCCGCCATGGCAGCCCGCGCCGATATCGTCGACTTCCTTCTCAACCACAGAGCCGCGATAGATAAAACCGATTCTTCAGGCGCAAGCGCGCTGCTGTATTCGATCATCCACTCTAACATTCAGGCGGCGGCGGCGCTCATCAAAAGAGGCGCCAATATTTACCAGAAAGACAAATCCGGCCTCGACGCAAGCGAACTCGCCGCGCTGTACTCCCAGAATGAAATAATCGCTCTCATAGTCAACAAAGCCGCCTCCAGAGGCTCTAACGTCTTAAAACCCGAGGGCGGAAAATATATCTACACGTCCGATGACCGCAAAAACTCAGGCGTTTTGAGCGCGGTCTTCTCCCTGGTGATAACCATTTTGAAATACGGCTTCGTTATGCTTCTGTTTCTCATCGCCCTCGGAATTTACCTTTCGAAGCAGCAGGAAGAGCAGATAACGCCTTATCCTTCGAAGCAGCAGGCGCAAAAAACCTCCGAACCGTTCAAAAAAGTCGACGGCGCTCCCGCGAAAAAGCGGACGGCGAAAAAGGTCAGGTCCGCCCCGGATTCGATGCTCTTCAATTTAATCGATAATTCCAATCCCAAAGGCGCGGCGGAACTTATCGCGTCCGGCATGTTCAACCTCGACGCCGCGGATTCGTCGCTTCGCACCCCGCTGATGCTCTCGGCGAAAAACGGCTACACCGACCTTGTAACGCTTCTCATAGAAAAAGGCGCGGTGATCGAAATGATCGACAACAACGGCAATACCGCTCTGTTTTACGCCATAGAGTCCGGTTTCACCGGAATAGTCAAGATACTTCTGGAAAAAGGCGCCGACTTCGAGCACGCCAACCTCGACGGCATCAAGCCCATAATACTCGCCGCCAAAAAAGGCGGAACCGACATCATCGGACTGCTCGCCGATAAAGGCGCCGGCGTCAACGCGGAAACGCCATACCACGACACTGCCCTCACCTGGGCAGCGTATAACGGGCATCTGGACGCGGTGAAATTTCTTATCTCGCGCGGGGCGGACACGAGCGTCACTACCCTGCACGGCGACACGGCCGCCTCGCTCGCCCGCAAACAGGGCCATCACGGCGTCGCCGACGTTATCGACCGCGGTGGCGTCAGGTAACGGACTTGAAGCCTGGTCTAATTAGTTTATTATGATATAATTGTTTTTAAGGGCGTGTTCGCGAAGGCGTCTGTCCGGCGTCACGGCGACCGGGCGGCCGGTCAGCTCGAACATGGGAAGGTCGGTTATGCTGTCTGAAAAGGCGTAAGAGCGTTCGAGATCGTAATCTTCCAGGTTCATTTCGCGCTTCAGGCGGACGATCTTCTGCTCGCCCTTGCAGTTGGCGCCGGCTATAGAAGCCTTGAGGCGGCCATTATCATCGAATTCGATATCGGTGGCGAGCGTCAGCGACGCGCCGATGCGTCCGCCGATCATTTCGATGTAAAAAGACGGAGACGCCGAAATAACGACGATCTCATATAAGCCTGTGGCGGCCATGCTTTTGACGGCCTCGAAAACGGAGCGGTTGAGGCTTTTTGAAAACAGCAGGTCGGCGAGACTTTCCGCGCAGGCGGCAAGGCTGGCGCGGTCTTCGCCTCTGAAGATCAGCAGAGCGTTTTTTTTAAGCGTCACGTTTGACACGGCTCCGATCTTAAAAAGCGCGGCGAGCAAAAGCAGCCAGGGCAGGATAATTATCTTGTACATATGCGTGGAAAGATAATAGGTGATAAAGGCGACGAAAGTGTCGCAGCGGAAAAGAGTGTCGTCTATATCCAGCAGTATCAGCCTTTTCTTTTTTTGGGTTCTCATAGGATAAAATTATATCACGAAAGCGTTATCGAGTCAAGCAAAATGACGCTTGACGGGGCGGGCGGAAAAATCACGGCCGGAGCGGCAAAAAAAGCGCGCAAAAAGAATATAATAAAATTGACATATATTATTAAATATGTTAAGATAAACTCAACTCGCCCGTATTACTCTTTGTCTTTATTAACGGCCCGCCATTGCTCGGCGGACGGATATTCAAAAGGAGAAATGCCATGCTGGAAGCGATTTTAGGTCCGATATACACCTTTTCGTTCGTACTGGGGCTTGGTTTCGCCGTTATTTCGGCTGTGTTTTCGTCTTTTTCGGGCGACTCCGATGTTCACCAGGGAGACATGGTCTCGTCGCACGAACTGGTCCACGGCGGCCACGAAGCCGATCATGACGCGGGGCACGACGCCGGCGGCGCCGAACACGGCGATTCGAATCTTACCACCCCTTCCATTTTATCTCCAATGACCATTTCCGTGTTCGCCACTTCATTCGGCGGCTTCGGAATATGCTGGCAGAAGGTCTTCGGCAACAATTTCGCCCCGATGGGCGCAGTTGCCGGCGTAATATTCGCCGTGGTCGTGGCGGTCTTCACTTTCTACGTATTCGCCCTGATCTTCAGAGAAACGCAGAGCACCTCTAACGTGCGCCTGGACGATATGATCGGGCTCCCGGGCGACATGACGGTCGGAATAAACGATGAAAATCCCATAGGCCAGGTAGTTTTCGCGGCCAAGGGACGCCGCCAGGTGTCCATGGCCCGCTCGGCCGACGGCAAGCCCATCGAAAAAAACAGGAAGGTCAATATAATCAGGGCCGATAATAATTACGTCTATGTCCAGGAATAAAAATTCGAAAATAAAATTAAATATAAAAATTTTAAACGCATCAAAATTATAAAAAGGAGATGGGAAGTTTTATGGAAATTCTGAATTCCATGTCTTCAACGGCGGCTTACATGGCCGGTTTTATATTGCTGGTAATTTTCCTTTTCGTCTATATCTGGGCGTCGAGGTATATCAAAGTCGGCCCCAACGAAGTTTTGATCATCTCCGGCCGCAAGCGCAAAGTGCTCCATCCCGATGGCACATCGACGGTCGTCGGCTACAGAATAGTCCACGGCGGCGGCGCGTTCGTCATTCCCGTAATAGAACAGGCGCAGATCATGTCCATGGAATTGATCACGCTCGACATCAAAACGCCCCCGGTCATAACGCTTCACGGCGTTCCGGTGCTCGTCGACGGCGTCGCGCAGATCAAGGTCAAATCGGATGAGATCTCCATAGGCACCGCGGCCGAACAGTTCCTTTCGAAGACCCAGAACGAGATCATGAAAATAGCCCACCAGACGCTCGAAGGTCACCTGCGCGCGATACTGGGCACGATGACGGTCGAAGACATTTATAAGAACCGCGACGAGTTCGCCATAAAGGTACAGCAGGTCTCCGCGCCCGATCTTTCCAACATGGGCCTTTGCATAGTTTCATTCACCCTGCGCGACATTACCGACGAAAACCAGTACCTGGAATCGCTCGGTAAGGCCCGCATCGCCGAAATCAAAAAAGACGCTTCCATAGGCGAAGCGAACGCTCAGATGGTCGCTACGATAAAAGCTTCCGAAGCGGCCCGCGACGGCGAGATAGCCAAGATCGAAGCGAAGACGCGCATCGCCGAAAAAACGCGCGATTACGAGATGAACCAGGCCGAATATCAGGCTTCCGTCAATAAAAAGAAGGCGCAGACCGATCTCGCCTACGACCTCGAATACAACATAAAACAGCAGGAAGTCAAGCGCGAAGAAATGAACGTGCAGATCGTCGAAAAAGAAAAATCGATCGAGATCCAGCAGAAAGAAGTTATGAGAAAACAGCAGGAATTCGAGGCCACGGTCATCAAGGCCGCCGAAGCCGAAAAGCAGAAAATAGAAATGCTCGCCGGCGCCGCTAAATTTAAAAGCCTCACCGAAGTCGAAGTTGAAAAGGCGAAGGGTCTCACGGGGGCCGAAGTCGAAAAAGCGAAAGGTCTCGCCGAAGCAGACGTTTCAAAAGCTAAAGGCTTGACTGATATCGAAATAGAAAAGAACCGCGGTATGACCGAAGCGCAGATCATTCAGGCTAAAGGCCAGTCCGAAGCCGAAGCGATGACCGTAAAAGCTGCCGCATGGCAGAAATATAACGACGCGGCTATCATTCAGATGGTAATCGAAAAATTACCCGAACTCGCCCGCGCGGTATCAGAGCCGTTGTCCCGCACCGAAAAGATCATCATGATAAACTCCGGTAACGGAGAAGGCGGCGCCTCTAAAATGACCAGGGAAGTTTTAAATATAATTTCGCAGCTCCCGCCGGCCGTTGAAGCCTTAACCGGCGTCAAACTCGAAAACATCATCAAGAGGCTTGAAGGAACCGAAACCGCCAACAACGCCGAAAAAACAGGCGAAGATAAAAAAAGCAAATAAATAAACGGCAAGTTATTTGATCACAAAAAGCAGAGGCTTCCCCGAAGGGCGCCTCTGCTTTTTATATAATATAAAAAAGTCCTCATCTATTCTCTGTTCTCTATAATCTAAAAAAAACTCCCGCGGACTTTCGTTCGCGGGAGTTTTTATCTGGAATTTAATTTACCACAAAAAAAGTTAATTATTTAAGAGTAACTTTTCCGCCTGCGGCTTCGATTTTAGCTTTTATGTCTTCAGCGTCTTTCTTCGCGATGCCTTCTTTTATGGCTTTCGGAGCGCCGTCAACGAGGTCTTTCGCGTCTTTCAGGCCGAGGCCGGTGAGTTCGCGAACGACTTTAATGACGTTGATCTTGTTTGCGCCGGAGTCCGTGAGGACAACGTCGAATTCAGTTTTTTCAGCTACCGCTGCCGCGGGAGCCGCTGCCGCTACTGCTACGGGAGCCGCTGCGGATACTCCCCATTTGTCTTCGAGGGTTTTCACTAAATCGTTAACTTCGAGTAAGGTCATTTTTTCAAGCGCCTGGATTAATTCATCTTTAGTCATTGTAATTTTTTCCTCCTGATAATATTTATTATTTTGATTTTACTTTTTTACCGTAAATTTTTTATCCGGTATTTACGGACCGGTTTATCTTAAGTGGACCGCCAGGCGGCCGTTATAAGATCTAAGCAGCTTCTTCCATTTTCTTTGCGCGCTGCGCAAAAACCTGAACGAGGCCTCGGGTGCCTGCCGAAAGAACGGTAACGATACCGCGGGCGGGCGACTGAAGAACCGACAGGAACATGGAACGCAACTGCGGCATAGCGGGAATGCTGCGCATAACGATAAGCTGTTCCGCGGTGAAGATTTCACCGTTGATAACGCCGGCTTTCAAAGGTATTTTTTTCACTTTTTCGAATTCGTGCAATACTTTCAAAGGCGCTATCGGATCGCCGTAAGCTATCGCTATGGCGACGGTGCCGGTCATGTGTTTTTCGATCGCGGCGTAGCCGAATTCGGATACAGCGATGCGGGCGAGGTTATTTTTGAATATGCGATATTCAACTTTTTCGGCCCTCAGCTTGCGACGGAGTGCTGAAATGTCTTTAACCGTGACTCCTTTGAAGTCTGTTAAAATAAATCCCTGCGCCTGACCAAGTTTTTCTTTGATCAATTTAACTTTTTGCTCTTTTTGTGGTGTTGGCATTAATGTAATTACACCTCCTTGGATTTTAAAATTAATGTTCGCTTATGATTTAACTTTTCGCTTAAATAAAAAACCCTGAATCGCCGGTTTTAAAAATAAGCCGAAACAATACAGGGTTTAATTATATCGAATATACCACATTAATGATACTCTCATCTGACGGCAGATAGACCGCGCGCCCGGTAATATATTCGTAATTTCTTATATTTGTTTCGGCCGGCCGCCGCTTTTAATGAACTATCGTTCATTTTTCCGGCGATTAAAGGCTCGCGCCTGCCATGCTGTCTTTAACAAAAAAATATTTGTCGATTTAAAAGACCGGTGATTTAAAAACTATCGGAACTAAACGGTCGCGGAAGCCGGATTGATGCGGAGTCCGGGACCCATGGTCGTGGATATCGTTATGGTTTTAACATACTGGCCTTTAGCGCCCGTCGGTTTAGCTCTCATAACCGCTTCGAAGAAAGCTTTGAAGTTTTCGTTCAGCAGCTGGTCGTTGAATGAGGTTTTTCCGAACGGTCCGTGAACGACGCCGTTCTTTTCGGTTCTGAACTCGATACGGCCGGCTTTCAATTCTTTTACGGCTTTCGAAATATCGAAAGTTACCGTGCCGGTTTTCGGGTTCGGCATGAGGCCGCGGGGGCCTAATATTTTACCGAGCTGGCCGACTATTTTCATCATATCGGGAGTGGCTACCACGAAATCGAAATCGGTCCAGTTCTCTTTTTTGATTTTTTCGGCGTAATCGTCCGCGCCTACGAAATCAGCGCCGGCCTGTTCGGCTTCTTTGGCTTTTTCGCCCGCGGCGAAAACTAAAACTTTAACTTTCTTGCCCGTGCCGTGAGGAAGAACGACGGTGCTTCTAACCTGCTGATCGGCATGTTTCGGGTCGACGCCAAGCCTGAAGGCTATTTCGAATGAAGAGTCGAATTTGGTATAAGCAATTTCTTTCGCGAGCTTTATGGCGTCCTGATAGTTATACTGTTTGGTAAGATCCACTTTTTTTAAAGCGGCTTCGAATTTTTTTCCCATTGAGTGTATTCCTCCTCGTGGTAATAGCGGATATTATCCTTCCACATAGCGGGGCGCGATAAATAAACGCGCCGGAACTTCGTTGATGTTTGAAGGCGGAAATTAATCTTCGATAACGTCGATACCCATCGAGCGGGCAGTGCCGCCGATGATCTTCGCGCCCTGAACTTCATCGTAAGCGTTAAGGTCGCCGAGTTTTTTCTTGGCGATCTCTTTGAGCTTCGACATGGTGATCTTGCCGACTTTCGTTTTGTTGGGAACGCCGGAACCTTTTTCGAGTTTTAAAGCTTCGCGCAGTAAAACCGCGGCGGGTGGAGTTTTGCATATGAAATCAAAACTCTTGTCGGCGTAAACCGTAATGATAACCGGGATGATAGTTCCAGCCTGCGACGAGGTGCGGGCGTTGAACTCTTTGCAGAATGCCATAATGTTAACGCCGTGCTGGCCGAGTGCGGGACCTACTGGAGGCGCGGGATTCGCTTTACCGGCCGGACATTGCAGTTTAACATAAGCAACAACTTTTTTAGCCATGATATTTCTCCTTCCGAGTGTGTTTAATATTTTGAAGTTCTAAAATCAGTTAATAAAAAATTAACGTACGAATAAATCTTTATTTTATTAAATATTTCTACGCTTCTTCTATCTGGGCGAAATCCAGTTCGACCGACGTGTCGCGCCCGAATATCTTGAGCATTATCTTTACCAGATGCTTTTCAGGGCTGATGCTGTCGATGGTTCCGTTGAATCCCGAGAACGGGCCTTCGATGACGCGGACCTTCTGGTTGACCTTGAAGGTGACCTTGTCTTCGGGCTTCTGTTCGCCGTATCCGAGGAGCTTCATGATGCCCTGGACGTCTTTTTCGGTGAGCGGAGTCGGCTTGTTGCCGAAACCGATGAAACCGGTGACGCCGGGAGTGTTGCGAACGACATACCATGAATCGTCGGTGAGTATCATTTCAACGTAAATATAGCCGGGGTAAACTTTGCGCTCTACTTCGTGGCGCTTGCCGTCTTTAATTTC